>MDTE01132389.1_pt1 | contig 14787 bp, 9 predicted proteins | sample 811231 | NCBI WGS metagenome assembly MDTE01 (sample SAMN05326651, study PRJNA326480) | marine metagenome | isolation source: seawater | place: Indian Ocean: Red Sea | collected 2010 | reverse complement strand
CACTTAAATTAGATAACTACTTGAGTGGTTGGGCAGAATATGAAAATTTTATATCGGATCATAGACCTGTAATGATTTCGCTGTTCGTTAATAATATAGGTGATCTAAATAACGATAATCAAATTGATATTTTAGATATTATAACACTAATTGAATTAATTCTTAATAATAATTTTAATTCATTGGGCGATTTAAATAGTGATAATTATTTAAATATCAGCGATATTGTTTTACTAGTTAATTTGGTTATTAGATAATTATAAATTTTGATATTAATAATTTACTTTTAATTTTATTATTTTTTTAAATTATGATAAAGGTATTCAATGTTTAGAAAAGTTTTAAAAAGTAAAATCCATAGAGCAACAGTTACTGATGCAAATCTCGATTATGATGGATCCATATCTATTGATCCTGTTTTAATAGAAAAAGCAAACTTAGTTGAATTTGAGAAGGTACACGTTCTTAATATCACTAATGGTAATAGATTAGAAACATATGTAATTAAGGGAGAAAAAAATTCAGGAGAAATCTGTATAAATGGTGCCGCTGCACACTTAGTTAATGTTAATGATTTAGTTATTATTGCATCCTATTGCACAATTGAAGAATCCAAAGTTGAAGATTTTAAACCCAAAATTATATTAGTTGATAAAAAAAACTCTGTTAAAACATAAACTATATTATTTTTGCTTCAATTATATTTTTTCCTTGTCTTTCTAAAGACTGATCTAGATATAACATGAACTCATCAATATTCTTGGCTTCAAAATAATTATAATTATACAAGTCTGCTACTTTACTAATTTTCAAATTTATTGGAGTCTTCCAAAATTCTTCAAAATTTTCATTATTTTCGTCTAAATTCAATTTTTTAAATATACCACCACCATTATTGTTCTCAACAATGATAGTAATGTTTATTTTATAACGATTTGCAATAATAAGTCCATTCATGTCGTGATAGAAACTTAAATCTCCAATTAATAACAATGTATTATTTTTATTTTTGGATGCAACGCCCATCGCTGTAGAAACTATTCCATCAATACCACTAGCTCCTCTATTTGCTAATACTGTTATTTTTTTACTAATATTATTAGTAAAATAATCAAGTGATCGAATAGGTAAAGAATTTCCAATAAAAAATATGTCATTATCTTTTAATAATTTTAAGCATTGGTTAACTATTTTTGAACTATCAAATTTTGAGGAATTAATTTTTTCATTTATCTTAATATCAGATTTTTCATTCATCTTGATTATACTTTTGAGCCAATTATCATCGTTAGGCTTATCTATTTTTTCAATCAATGAATTTATCATATGATTTATATCCCCTGATTGAAGATTGGATGAATTATCGTTAAATCTACCATTGGGACTTAAAAAAATTGTGCAATTATCCCAATTATTTAAAAAAATATTTAAATTTTTAGATACTGGTTTTTTACCAATCCTAATTACTAAATCAGGAATTAATTTTTCTTTCGCTAAAAAATGTTCATAATTTGTAATTATATTTTTATGTTTTACGTTATATCTTAATTGTGATAATGGATCAGCAAAAATAGGTGCATTGATTTCTTTAGATAATGATATAATATTATGATAAACATTATTTATTCTACCACAAACTATAATGATATTTTTTGCTTTTTTTATAAAATCATACTCTTTATTAAAATCTATTTTTGGATATATAATTTTATTAGGTATATCTTTTACTTCATAATTGTATTTTATATTAATATCATTTGAATTAAACAATGGTTCTTTAAATGGTACATTTAAATGAGTTGGCCCTGGCGGATTAACTCTCGTAAAATTATGGTTTAAACCCATTGATAACCTGTAAGTTCTTTTAATAATACTTCGTAAAGTAGTCTTTCTATTTGATGGCAAATCGAGTGATTGAAAATTTCTTACATGATAACCATATAGATCTGCTTGTTCTATAGTCTGATTTTCTCCTGTACCCACAAGATATTTTGGCCTATCTGCCGTTAATATAATTAAGGGAATTTGATTTAAATTTGCTTCGATTATAGCAGGATATAAATTTGCAGTGGCCGTGCCTGAAGTTGTAATTATAACTGTTGGATAATTAATTTTTTTTGAAATTCCTAAAGCAAAAAAAGAAGCAGAACGTTCATCAACATGGCTTGTACAATTTAAGCCAGGGTGTTTTACCATCGCTAAAACAAGAGGTGTATTTCTATGACCTGGTGAAATACATATATCTCTGACCCCTTCTTCATATAGAGTATTAGCTATATTTTTTGACCACTCTATATTGTAATTAGTTTGTTTCATTTTATTTTTTATCTCCAAATAAAGATGTTATAATAGGCATCATCTTAAGCTCAGATTCATCCCACTCATTTTGAGGAATTGAATCGTTAATAATCCCACATCCAGCATAAATGAAAATTGTTTGATTTTTTATTAAAGCTGAACGGAGAGCTACATTAAATTCTCCTTCACCTTCTGAATCAAACCATCCTATAGGACCAGAATACCATCCTCTATCAATTTTCTCATATTTATTTATAATTTCAATAGCTTTACTTGTTGGTGTTCCAGCTACTGCAGGAGTAGGATGAAATTTTTTAACTAAATCCAAAATATGTTTTTTTTCATTCAAAACGCCAGAAATTTTTGTTTTTAAATGTTGTACATTTGCTAGCTTAACTACTTCAGGAGTCCTATTTATTTTAACTTCTTTTAAAATTGATTTTAGTTTTTCTTCTATCTGTTTAACAACAAAATTATGTTCTTTATTTTCTTTTGAACTTGTAATTAATTTGTCAGAAAATGATTGATCTAATTTATTATCATTACTTCTTGGAGAAGTTCCTGCGAGTGCTTCGGTATTAAGAATGCCATTTTTAACTTTAATTAATCTCTCAGGTGAGCATCCCAAAAAAATACTCTGACCTGAGAAATCGAACATAAACGTTGTACATTCAGGATAATCTTCTCTTAATTTTTTGAGAATGGGAAATAAATTTATTTTTTCTTTAATATGAAGTTCTTTTAGCCTTGATAGTACAACTTTTTGGACTACTCCTGAATTAATTTCTTTAATCACAGAATTAATCATATCATTCCAAATATTATTATTTGTTTCTTCTTTAATTTTTGATATTGTTAATTCCTGATTATTATAAATATTTGGTGATATATATTTATTAAAATTATTAAATTGTTTAATTATTTTTTTATAAATCAAATTTTGATTTGAATCAGGTTTAATAAAAGTTGAAATTGTTAACCAAGTATTATTATTAACACAACTTACCAAACATTCAGTTAAGAAATATCTACATCTTGGAAAATTTTCCCAAGTATCATCACAATTTGTTTCATTTAAGAATGAATGACCACCAAAAATTTTGGGACCAATACCTTTATTATCTGATATAGAAACCGATTTGCTAAATAATGACTTTAAATCATTTTTGATATTAAACTCCGTATTAGCACTTGTAAAGTCTTTTATCCAAATTGCCTTTAAACCAAAAAAACTAATATTTTCAGAAGGAGATTGCCAAAAAAATCTTAAATCTTTTTCATTTTTATAATTTATAAAAGGTAAAACATCTAGAGTATTCAATTTGAAAGAATAGCTGAATAAATATTTTTTTTTATATTTTTTTGACATTGATAATGTATTTTCAATATCTTTAATAATTTTGTTAGAAATATCCATTAATTCTATATTTTTATATTTCTCATTTATTAAAATTACTATTATTTGAGAATAATCCTCAATAAATTGAATGATAAGATTTTATTATTTTAGTCAATCACATAGAACTTAAATTATAATATTAAATATGGCAAAATTTATACATAGAGGAAATAAAAAAAAGAAACAAGTTCAAAAAATGTTTGATGATATATCATCAAGTTATAATATTTTAAATCGATTTTTAAGCTTTGGTATTGATAAATACTGGCGAAAAAAATTTTTAAAAAATTTACCATTAAAAAATGATTCTTACGTTCTTGATGTAGCAACTGGTACAGGTGATATAGGATTTGAAATTAAAAAAAGATATTCTTGTCAAATTATTGGTTTAGACTATTCATCAAAAATGCTAGATATTGCTATACAAAAAGCTAAAAAATCTAATATAAAAAATTTTACTTTCATTCAAGGGGATGCAGAAGCACTACCTTTTGATGATAATACTTTTGATATAATTACTATCTCTTATGGTTTTAGAAATTTAGGGAATTTTGAAAATGCATTAAATGAATTTTATAGAGTTTTAAAGCCTAATGGTACACTTGGAATTTTAGAATTTTCTCAATCTAAGTCAAAAATATTCTCATTTATGTTCAATTTATATTTTAATTACATACTTCCCTTTTTAGGAAAACTTATTTCTGGATCTAATGCATACCAATATTTACCTGAATCAGTTACAAAATTTGCTACAAGAGATGAATTGATAAATTTAATGAAAAATTCTAAATTTATAAACTGTTCCATGGAAGATATTACTTTTGGTGTTACATCAATATTTATTGGCAAAAAAAATATTGAATAATAAAACTACATTTTTAGCCCAAGCTGGTTTAATAATCACTACCATGATATGGGGCTTTACATTTACAATTGTAAAAGAATCTCTTTCTTCGTGTCCACCATTTGCATTTTCAGCTTATAGATTTGGTATAGCTGCATTAGGTTGTATATTTTTTCTCAATTTTAAAAATTTATATTTCACAAAAAAGGAAATTTATGGAGGAATTACATGTGGATTATTATTATATCTGGGCTACACGTTCCAAAATTTTGGATTAATGTATACAACTCCAACTAAATCCGCATTCATTACTGGAACATCTATAATAATGGTTCCTCTGATTCTTGTATTTATGAAAATTAATAATATATCATTTAAAATCTGGTTTGCTTGTATTTTAGCTACATTAGGGATGTTTTTTTTATTAAATCCAAGGGGTGAAGGTCTCCAATTTGGTGATATTTTAACTTTTGGGTGTGCTTTAGGCTTTGCTGTCCATTTAATTGTACAAGGTAAATATACTAGAGAATGTAGAACAATGTATTTATTTTTACCACAACTAATTACAGTTTCAATACTATCATTTATATCCAATTCATTATTTGAAAGTCATGAAATAATATGGACTAATCAACTTTATATAAGCTTAACTATCACAGGGATTTTTGCTACACTCTTTGGAATTGGGATAATGGTTTGGGCGCAAAAAATAATTAGTCCATCAAAAACAGCTATCATTTTTAGTACAGAGCCTTTATTTGCAGCTATTTTTGCAATGATTGTCATAGGTGAAGTTATGTCAATTACAGAATGGTTTGGAGGCTTATTAATAGTATGTGGGGTACTTTACAGTGAACTAGGTTAAAAGCAATTAAAGTGAAGAATATTTTTTTTTAAAGAAAATAAAATAACGAATAACAATACTACCACGATAAAAATATTTCATCATTTTAAAATCATTAATTTTTCTTAACTTAGAATTTTGTATAATTCTTTTTATCATTATTTTGGGATGAAAAAAAATCCAAAATAAACTTTTTACTATTGCAAAACTATGTTTGAAACGTCCTAAAAATAATTCATAAAAAACAGAAATTAATTCTAAAATTAGCTTTGGTATAATTAATAACATAAAAAAATAAAAAGAAAAATTTGACATTAATAAAATACTATTTCTATGATTTAAATATGTTTTTAAAGACGAACCATAATTCAATGTTTGAGCTCCTTTATGGTAAACAACCGAATCAGGTGTAAAACCTACATCAAAACCCAAAAGATGACATTTCCAATGATAATCTATTTCTTCCATGTGTGCAAAAAACATTTTATCAAAACCTTTTACTTTTTTGAATATAGATTTTCTTGTAATGAATGCGGTTCCAGAGGCCCAGAAAATTTTTTTAGTATGATCATATTGACCATAATCTTTTTCTATAGTGTTAAAAATTCTTCCTCTAGTGAATGGATAACAAAAAATATCTAACTCTCCACCACATCCCCCTGCATAATCAAAACTATCTTTATTGGTATAATTTTTTATTTTGGGTTGTACAGAAGAAAAATTGGAATTTTTTTCAATTGTATTAACTAAATATCTAATCCAATTTTCATCATGAGTTGTATCATTATTTAAAAAAATTAAATATTCACCCTCAGCAATATCTGCTCCTTTATTACAGCCCTCAGCATAGCCATAATTCTTTTCACATTCAAGAAGTTTAATATCATCATATTTACTTTTTAAAATTTTTACACTATTGTCTGTAGATGCATTATCTACAACTATAATTTGTATTTTTTCTTTTGAAGATTTTTTTAAAGAATCTATACACTCTAAAATGGTATCTACACCATTATAATGAGGGATTATAACAGAAACTAAATAATTATCTATGATATGTCCTTTAAAATATTTAAATACTCAAGAGCTTGTGGGTCATTAGGATTTTTTGAAATCCAATTCTCAAGTAAATTAACTGCTTTATCTAATTGGTTGGATTGTGAATATGCTTGAACAAGCGCTAAAACTATTTCAAACTGATTTGGATAATCTATATTTAAATCTTTATAGATTTCTATTGCTTTATCAAAATCTTGTAAATCTTGCATAAATAATTGTCCAATATAATATTTATCTTCTAAACTCGTACTTGCTTTAGATAAAATTTCATTCAATACTTCTGTATATTTAAAACTATCCCCGGCTTCTTTATACATTCTACCAACTTGAATTTCTAGTTCTGTATTTCGCATAGGTAAGATTTTTGAAGGAAAATATTGTTCCATCAAATTAAGTAAATTTAAAGTTTCTTTATTTTTGTTAATTCGTTCTGAATATATCGTTTCTATGCCTAGTTGCAAGAATGAAGATCTGTAGTTTTGTATTAAACGATGAATATTATCATTAAAATAGATTTTATCATTATTAAGATTTCTATATCTGTATACCCCATTACCAGATTCAATATATTTAGTATATTGATTACCATCATAGATAATATTATTATAATTATTGGTTTCTGTTATATTTTGTATCATTTTAGAATGATTTAATTTTTCATCACCAACTTTGTTGGATTTCAATTTAAAGACTAATCCTTCCATTTGGAGATAATCGTCTAAACCTAATCTATTTTCTGGTGAAACTGTTACAGCAAAATAAATTGGCCTTTGTATGGGCAAATCATTAATTAATTGCATTATCATAAAATCTTGTACTCTTAAAAAAGAACCATGTGTTGGATTTAATTTCCAACTTATAAAATTATCATTGTACTTTACTTTAACATCCATTTGATTCCAAGGCACTAGATCAAAACCCATTCTAACATCCCAATTAGCTTGATAAATCTTTTGTGAAGCTTGATTTAATTTATTTCTATAATTATTCCAAGCATTTAGATCTTTGTATTCTTCTCCAATATCATAAACTTTATTATTATTTTCATCTGTAAATGGTTCACCTAAGTCATATTTACTATTAGTAGAAGTGTAGGATTGTAAGGCTCTTACTGTTGCAATGTAAGGTCCATATACACCCATTCTATCTATTAGTTGATCATCTAATTGAATAGGTAATTTAGGAAAATCATTTTTTAATTGATGTATATACCAATCAGTATTTAAAAGACTTAAGTTAACAACTCTTACATCTTTTCTAACACCCTCAACTTCTTGTATATACCAAAGAGGAAATGTATCATTGTCACCATTAGTAAATATTATTCCATTGGGCTCACAAGAATTTAGTAGGTTATATGCATAATCCCAAGCTACATAGTTACCGCTTCTATTATGTTGATGATAGTTCGCGTAAAGCATCATAAATGGCATTAAAACAAATATTAAAGCTATAAATGCAACAGAAACAGTATTTGATTTAATATATTGTCTTATTCTTTCTAGAATACCTGTAATGCCAATACCAATCCATATTGAGAATGCAAAAAAACTTCCAACATATGAATAGTCTCTTTCTCGAGGTTGAGGATCATATTGGTTTAGATAAAGAATAATCATTACACCTGTCGCAGAAAAAAGTGCAAGAACTGCTAATGCTTTTTTCCAATCTTTTTTGAAGTGATGTAATAATCCACCTATACCTATTATGAATGCCAATGGAAAAATAAATTGTTTCCAATTTATTCCATCTAATGACTTTATATATTGCCCATCTTTTGTTGTTAAATCCCAAGATCGGTTGTTGGAATTTTCTCTTCCTATGAATTGCCAAGCAAAATATCTAAAATACATTTCTTTAAATTGATAATCTAATACAAAATTTTTAACTTCATCTCTAGTAGGATCCTTTAAATTTCTTTTATCAACCCACCTAGATATATACGATGAATTTAATAAACTTTGTTTTCTATCGGTTATTGACCAGCTACCATACTGATCACGATTTAAATAAGATAATGCTCTATCAATAGTATCAGGATTATTTTCATTAATCGCTGGATGTTGTGTAGCTCTTATAAAGATAGTTGTATAAGATGTGTAGCCTATGAAAACTAACATAATACAAGCAAAAACAGTTGAATATTCTTTATTTTTTATAATAATTGAATAGATTGCAATGGACAATATGATTAAAACTAAAATTATTGGAATGTATAAGTTATAATTTGCGGCTAATGTAGGTAATCCTTTAATCATACCCTGATATATGAATAAATAAATACCAACCGACGTTAAACCAGCAAGTAAAAATGTTATTAATTTAAATTCAAAACGTTTATAATAGACTATTAAGGCTATAAAAGGTAATGCTAATAAATTTAATAAATGTACACCCGATGCTAACCCAAGCATGTAAGATATCAGTAGAATATTTCTAATATTACCAGTTTTTTCTGTGTTTTGACTCCACCTTAATATTAACCATACAACAATTGCAGTGAAAAAAGTTGACATTGCGTAAACTTCAGCCTCAACAGCATTAAACCAATGTGAATCTGTTACTGCAAATGTACAAGCACCAATAAAACCACCACCATAAGCAATTAATGCATCTGATGTATTTTTAACTTTTCCTCTCCATTCTTCAACTAATTGAACAATTATCAAATATAAAAACATTACTGCCAAAGCACTAACAATTGGAGATATCAAATTAACTCTTGCTCCAACATCCGAAAAAAGAGGTATTTGAGAAAAAACATTACCTAACAACAAGTATAAAGGACTTCCAGGCGGATGCGGAACTCCCATTATTACTGAAGTTGCTATAAATTCTCCGCAGTCCCAAAAAGATGCTGTTGGTGCCATTGTCATTAAATATATAATAAAAGAATAACAAAATGTTAAAATAGCAATATATTGATTAATTTTTTTCATATTTATTTTTATTAAAATTTATTTTATTAAAGACTAAATTTATAACATTTTACATTTTAACTAATATCGATAAATTCAATCATTTCCTTATAATATTTCAAAAATTGCTTTTTGATTGGAATATTTTCTTTTTTGTTAAGCTTCGGATCTTTTTCAATTAAAGAAAATGCAGCATTTCTTGCAATACGTATGATTGAACCATCTTTAATTATATTTCCTATTTTTAATTTCATGTAACCATGTTGTTTCTTGCCAAAATAATCTCCAGGACCTCTTATCTTCAAGTCTTCATCAGAAATGATAAAACCGTCATTAGTATATTCCATAATTTTTAATCTTTTATTTGAATCAGGCGTAAATTTTCTTGCTATAAGGATACAAAAACTTTTTTGGCTACCCCTGCCAACCCTTCCTCTAAGTTGATGTAATTGAGATAAACCAAACCTTTCAGCATTATCAATTATCATTAAAGTTGAATTAGGGACATCAATTCCAACTTCTATGACAGTTGTAGATACTAAAATATTAATTTTATTTTTGGAAAACATATCCATAATTTTGTTTCGTTCATCAATTTTCATTTTACCATCCAAATAACCAACATTATATTTGGAGAAAATATTTTTTATTTTTTCATATCCGGTTTTAGCAGCTTTTAAATCTGTGTGCTCACTATCTTCAATTAATGGATATACAATGAAACATTGCTGATTTTTAATCAATATTTTTTTTATAAAATCATATACATCATTCAATTTATCTTGTTGAACAACTTTTGTTTCAATTTTTTTTCTATTTTTGGGTAATTCATCAATTACAGATACATCTATATCACCGTGATAAGTAAACGCTAATGTTCTTGGAATTGGCGTTGCAGTCATTGCTAATATTTCTGGATTATATCCTTTATCAATTATTTTTTTTCTTTGTTCTACTCCAAATCTGTGCTGCTCATCAATGATAACTAAACCTAGATCTTCAAAAACAACTTGGTCCTGTATCAATGCATGGGTACCAATAATAATTTGTAATTCGCCTGACTTTAACTCATCTAAAAGATTATTTTTTTGAGAAATTGAAAGGCTACCTGTTAACAAACCTGATTTAATATTTACCAAATCACAGTATTTTTTAAAGCTTCTATAGTGTTGTTCAGCCAATAACTCTGTTGGTGCTAAAACAGCTACTTGAGAATTATTACCAATAACAATGGAAGCTATTAAAGTCGCAACAATTGTTTTACCAGATCCAACATCACCCTGTAATAAGCGGTTCATTTGCTTTTTAGAATTTAAATCTGAGCGTATTTCCTTTAATACTTTTATTTGTGAATTGGTTAATGTAAATGGAATTTCGTTATACATTTTCTTTACATAATGACCTTTTTTTTCATACACTCTACCATTAGTATTTTCTATCCTTTTTTTCCTTAATGCCATTAACAATTGAAGAAAAAAATGTTCATCAAATTTTAATCTATAAATTGCATTTTTTAAATGATTTGAATCATCTGGCTGATGAATATTAATTATTGAACTACATCTATTTATTAATCCATATTCTTTTAAAAAATTATCAGGAAAATAATCAAAAATAACTAAACGAGTTTTTTCAATAGCATTACGAATTATTTTTCTAAAGCCTTTACTCTCTAGGCCAACTTTTTTTAATTCTGAAGTACCTGGATATATTGCAATAATTTGGCCTGTATTTATCGGATCATCATTGTCTTCTAATGAGTCAAATTCAGGATGAGTTATATTAAATCCATTGAAAAAATCTACCTTACCATAAGCTGCAATTACATCACCAATTTCAAATTTTCCTGTAATCCAACTTAAAGCATGAAACCATATTAGATTAATGTTTCCATAATTATCATTTAATGTTACTTGATAATAATTTCTTTTTCTTGTTTTTTTTAAACCACAACTTTGAACTTTACCAACAACTGAAACTTCTTGACCAACTTTGATCATATTCATTCTAGTGATTATGGATCTGTCGATATACTTTCTTGGATAATAATATAAAAGATCACCTATATCCGAAATATGATGATCTTTTAAAGTTTTTGCTCGTCTAGGACCGACACCTTTTAGATAGGTTACATCTGTCGTTAAATTAATCTTTTTGTTTATATTATCTATTTTAACTTATTCTAATGATTTTAAATTGACTTTTAACTTCTCAAGAGATGACATGTATTTTTTCTGTTTCGTTTGTTCATTTTTAACAACATTTTCAGGTGCTCTAGAAATAAAATTTTTATTATTTAATTTTGAATTAACAGAACTTAATCTACCAACTAAATCTTGAATTTGATTTTCTAATCGACTTTTTTCTTTATCTAAATCAATTAAACCTATAAGCGGCATAAAAAGTTCAATATCATTTACAACTGCAACTGCTGATTGAGCTGGCTTTTTAATTTTTGGACCCGAATTAATTGATTCTACTTTTACCATTTTCAAAAGATAATCTGCATAATTCTCAATTATTTTTGTGATTTTTTCAGGTCCCCTCAAAATAATAGCAATATTTTTTGATGGAGATATACCCAAATTTGTTTTAATATTTCTTATTGAGGAAATTACTTCCTTGATTATACTAATTTCATTTTCAATTTTAGGTAAAATTTTATTTTTATCCATTGAAGGCCAACTAGAAATTGTTAAAAATTGATCATTTTTAGATACCATTGTCCAAATCTCTTCAGTTATAAATGGTATATAAGGATGTAATAATTTTAAAATTGTTTTAAGAACAAATATACATACAGATATTGCATTTTTCTTGTCTTTTTTACTCTGACCATAAAATCTTACTTTTGAAAATTCAATATACCAATCACAAAAATCACTCCATACAAAATCGTATACCAATTTAATTGATTCATTCAACTTATATTGACCATATGAATCATTAACATTTAAAATAGTTTTATTTAATTTTGAAATAATCCATTTATCAGTTTTATTAAGTTTGAGATTAGGATCATTTATTGAAATATATTCATCATCAATATTCATTATTACAAATCGAGCTGAATTCCATAGCTTATTTATAAAATTTCTACCAATTTCTATTCTATCTTTAGAAAAAATAATATCTGATCCTTGAGGTGCAATCAATAACATACCTACCCTTAAAGCATCTGCACCGAATTCATCGATCAAGTCTAATGGATCTGGGGAGTTACCTAGACTTTTACTCATTTTTCTTCCCTTGTCATCTCGAACAATACCATTAAAATAAACATTTGAAAACGGAATTTGTTTTTCAAAATGTAATCCAGCCATAATCATTCTAGCTACCCAGAAAAATATTATATCTGCACCAGTGACAAGATCTTGAGTAGGGTAAAAAGTTTTTAATGCTTTGGTTTTTTTAGGCCAACCTAAAGTGGCCATCGGCCAAATCCAAGATGAAAACCAAGTATCTAAAACATCTTCATCTTGTATCCAATTTTTACCAGGGGGTGGTTTTATACCACAATATATTTCAGATCCTTTATACCAAACTGGAATTCTATGTCCCCACCATAACTGTCTTGAGATACACCAATCTTTTATATTATTTAACCAATGGTTATAAATTTTTGTCCATCGACTTGGATAAAATTTAATTTTTTCTTTTTCTACTACACTTAAGGCTTCTTTGGCAAAAGTATCCATTTTAATATACCACTGATTTGAAAGATATGGCTCAACAATTGCATCAGTTCTCTCTGAATATCCTACATTGTGTGTATATTCATTAATTTTGTCAAGCAAACCTAAAGAATCAATTTCCTTGACAATTTTTTTTCTAGCTTCAAATCTATCCAAACCAATATAACTTTGGGGAGCATTGTCATTTATGGAACCATCGGGATTAAAAATATTAATTATTTCTAAATTATTTTTTGTACCCATATTAAAGTCATTAGGATCATGTGCTGGAGTAACCTTAACACAACCTGTTCCAAATTCCATATCAACATACTCATCTCCAAAAATTGGTATTTCTTTATTAACTATTGGTAAAATAACACTTTTACCAATCAAATTTATATATCTTTTATCATTTGGATTCACAGCAATACCTGTATCTCCAAGCATCGTTTCGGGGCGAGTTGTTGCAACAATGATAAATTCCTTTGAATCTTTAATTGGATATTTAAAATGCCATAAATTTCCTTTTGTTTCTTTATATATAACTTCCTCATCTGACAATGCTGTCATACTTTTTGGATCCCAATTAATTATCCTTTCACCCTTATATATCAATCCATCATTATATAATTTGACAAAACATTCTAATACGGCATTACTGTAGTCGTCATCCATTGTAAATTTTTCTCTATTCCAATCACAAGAACATCCTAGCCTCTTTAACTGATTAATAATTGTCCCACCATATATATCTTTCCATTGCCAAGCGTGCTTCAAAAATTCATCTCTACCTATTTCATTTTTATCAATTCCATCATCTTTTAATTTTTTGGTTACCTTAGCTTCTGTTGCAATTGAAGCATGATCTGTTCCCGGAAGCCAAAGTGTGTTTTTGCCCTGCATGCGAGCTTTTCTTATTAATACATCTTGAATGGTGTTATTTAAAACATGTCCTAAATGCAATTTTCCAGTTACATTTGGTGGTGGAATCACAATTGCATAAGACTCCAAATTAGAATCGTCGTTTGGTGAAAAAACTTTTTTCGTTTCCCATTTTTCGTACCATTTCTTTTCAACAATGGATGGATTATACGTTTTTAATAATTCTTTCATAATTTTGCCTAAAAATAAATTAATTTCTTTTTATAAATTAATACTAATTAACATTTAAGATTAATTATAATATTTTATTTTAATAAATGAATGATAAAAAATATAAATTTAATTTAATAGTCATATTAGGAGCAACTGCAACTGGGAAGACAAATCTAGCAGTAAAAATTGCTGATAAATATAATGGCGAGATAATTTCTGCGGACTCAAGGCAGATATATAAAAGATTAAATATAGGTACAGGTAAAGATTATGATGAATATGTTATCAATGATAAAAAAATTCATTACCATCTCATAGATATAATTGAGCCTGATATAGATTATTCTGTTTTCCAATTTCAAAATGATTTTAAAAGAGCATACAACAAAATAAGATCAAAAAATAAAATTCCAATTTTGTGTGGGGGCACTGGATTATATATTGAATCAATTTTACTTGATTACCCACTAAATGATATTGAGCCAAATTACGAATTGAGGAAAAAACTAGAAACAAAATCAATAAATTCATTATTAAAATTAGCTGGGGAACAATTCATTAAAAACTCTAACGAATCTGAATTAAATAATAGAAGAAGAATTATACGATTTATTGAGAAACTAAATCAACCCAAAAGAAAACCAAAACAAGTT
>MDTE01049746.1_pt1 | contig 14790 bp, 8 predicted proteins | sample 811231 | NCBI WGS metagenome assembly MDTE01 (sample SAMN05326651, study PRJNA326480) | marine metagenome | isolation source: seawater | place: Indian Ocean: Red Sea | collected 2010 | reverse complement strand
GGAGGAGGGGAACACCAACACCAAAAAGACGATTCCAAAGAAGAGACCGGGAGGGATACGCCTCGTCCGTACGCGACGATCGTCGGGGGGGAAGGGCAAGACTTCGTCGCGACGACGCTGAGCACCGCCGCGCAGGTAAATAATGGAACAACGATTGGGGATTTCATCATCCGTCAATTTCATTCGGCGCCTCGTCTTTTGGAAGAGCGCTCTTCACGTGCTTTTCTCTCTTTTTTCTTCTCTCTCTCTCGGGTGAACCGCTAACAAACGCTTTTTTTTTGTGTGTCTCTCTCTCGCTCTCGGTCTGTCTGGACGCGAATAGGTCGAAGCGGCCGTGCAAAAAGTGCAATCCTCGTGCGCGTTAAAGAACGCATCCGGATGCGAACAATACCTCGGTTTGTTGGATCAGTTGGAGATTTCGCGACCGCGGGTGTATAAAAACATTCTAGACGATGCGTCGGAAGAGTTACTCTCTCGGATTAAAATTGCACCGCAAGGAAATTTGTTGAGTTTATTGCAAGCGTCGTTCCCTTTTATAGGAATCGAGGAGTTGAAACGGATTCCGTTGACTATTCTCGAAAGGTTGAGTCCAGTGCCCGCGAATTATTTGAAGCTAATATCGAGGGATTTGAGCATTTTTAGGCAGTGTTCGCTGAAAGTGCAAAGGCAAGTATGGGTTATGGACAAAGGCACGCTGAGAAAACACTTATCGAGCGTCTTGGATTCGTACGGGCAGGAGAAGTGTGTTGTGAGGAGACACTCATCCATTGAGGACGTGCAGTTGGCACCGTTGGTGGCGGAGGAGGATTGGAGCGCGCCGAGAAAAGAGTCCGAGGAGGATTTGGGTGCTGCAGGGCAATCATCCCGTAGTAACCAAGCGACAGCAACGAAGAAGATAGTGAATAGTAAGAAGAATAGTAAAGCAAATGCAATTCAAGCGAGGAAAGAGGCGAGTAAGAAAGCGATGACAACGATGACGACAGGTGCTGCCGTAGCGGCTGTCGTGGACGTGGTCGATAACAAAGACGTGCAACCAAGGCGAATACTGCGAGGAAAATCTCCAGCAATTCACCGTTTGCGCAAAGTTGTCGGCGATAACATCACGCTGTATAACGCCGTCGTTCGAGAGATACGCACGAGGTATGCCAATACTGGGGATCCTTCCACGTGTGCGTTGCGTTCGCAGTTTCTCATGGCGTTTCACGACCACGAGGTGCAAGAGTTGTGTGAGATTGATCCCTCTCACAGGCTCGCGTGGCTCATGGACGCATGCATTCGCGATAGATACTTAGATAATAGAAGATTAGCTGAAATGGGGAACATCCTGGATTCTGCGGAGTTGGCCTCGAGGACTGATGTGAAGAAAAAAGGCAAGGCGCAACCGCCAAAGAAGAAGTTAAAAGTTAAATTCACGTTTGGTGCTGCAGCAAAACCGACCGTTTCGGAATCAGATGGTGGTGCATCGGCGGTTTCTCGCGTTCAAAAGATCGAGGAGGTTGTTGAACCAGCGGAAACAATTTTAGGGGACATGGGAATGATTTTGCGAGATCCTCCCGTGTTTCATTTGCTTTTGCACGAGACCATGCGAACGTTACAATTCGTCGTGAAAGACGAGCGACAACCGAAAACGGATGCAAGGCTGAAAAAGTTAGCAAAATTCGTCTGTTTGGCGCTTAATTCAAGAGAATTGTTGCAAAAAGGTGATATGGCGGTAGTATCTGCAGTACCTCCTGAGATTTTAGGAACGTTTTTCCCAATCGTCGCCGATTTGATGATTGAAAAAATGCTCTCGGAAGATTCCGATGATGAAGATGAATCAGACGATGAAAATTCCGACGACGAATCAGACGATGACAAGGATGCAGACGACAAAGGTTCTGATGCGAGTTCCGACGATGATTCCGATTCCGACGACGATGACGGTGATTTGGAAGAAAAGATTGAAAAACTCTCAGAGATGATTATAGAGTCACCCGCGATTCGAAAGTTTGCGCTCATGTACGGGATGATATGTTTGAAAGCATCGGATAAAATTTCCTGCAAAGCTGCGAAGTTAATGTTTGAATCCGTGGCAAAAGCATCCAAAGATATTGACGTGGTTGATGACAAAGAGACCTATCTAATGCTCGCGACGCGAGTGCACGCTATGTGCGGAACGAACCTTCCTCAATATAAAACGAAAGGCAAGAAGAAGAAAAAGAACAACACACAAAAGAATCCCATGATACCTTTTAGTTCTTCAAACCAGGTTTGGCAAGCGTGCGTCGGCACAGCTTTGACGAAAGCTTCCATCGGTTCGTACGATATCCACGAAAAAATATTGGATATTTTAGCGGAAGCGTCGAAAAAATCGAGACGAAATAAAATGTCAGCAGTAGAATTGGGGAAAGCTGTAGACAAGGTACTCATCGCTACGAAGAAAACGCGCAGGATGCAGCGGAAAAAGAAAGAAGCGAGCGAAAATTACACGTGGGAATGCGAGCCGTTAACACCGGGAGTGGCGGAAGTGAAGCCAGAGAGCAAAGAAACCATCGCATCGGCGCTTCGTAAAACTGACGCCGGCTCTCAATCGCCGTTCACCATGGACGATCTTCGAATAAAATATTCCGAATTCTCCACAAATTTTGGCATCACCGAAAAAGATGCACCGGCTTTGTTTGCCTATTTGTCCAAAAAGAAAAGATGAAGCGGAGTCGAAGCGGTTTAGGTATGACGAAAACGGGAGACGACGGCGATAAGAAGAACGACAATCCGGACTCCGAGGACGAAGAAGAGGATGAGGAGGGAAAGAACGAAGAAGAAGATGGCGATACCATGGATGAAGGTCCTGGGTACGACCAAAATCTCGACAATTCAACTAAAGGAGATGAGGATAATGGCGCGGGTTTAAAATCACCCGTCATGGACTATTAGGAAAACGTTGTTGTACCGGTACAGTACCTACTCTATTTTTAAAAACTAATTAAGGTCATCTATTTTCATCTGAATCGTTTCCAACTCCTTGAAAAACGTAAGCAATTCCTCTTTCTTAAACTCTATGGACGTCGTCTCATTCTTTTCCATACGCAGTTCCAACACTGCGGTCACTTCGTCTCTTGTTTCTTTACCCGTCGTATCGTTACTATTACTATCATACAATTCCACCTGCGTCCTCCAACACACGGACTCTAACCTTTTCACTATCCCAAACGTCCCTCTCGCGAAACTTCTTTCCAACTTTTCTTTATGTTTCGAGAAAATCTCGTGCATGGAACTCGCCAACTCAGCGCCGCACTTGTATTCAGTTAAGAGCTTTTCTGCCAAAGCATCTGCCGTCCAATCTTTGCCAACTGCTTTTTTCAAAATCATGATTGAATCGTTCGCCAGTCGCTCGATCATTCGTTCATCTTTCCTTTTTTCTTTATCATCTTCTTTCCTATCGTCGTCGTTACTCTTCGTGCTCTTTCCTTTCTCTGAACCATCACTGAAAAGTTTCTCGTGCAAACGACGCATCAATTTTCGAGTTTTCCATTCCGTTGCAGTTGAAAATAAAAAATGTCGATGATACGCGTTCACGAGATAGTCGAGAAACTCTTGAAACTTCTCCGGGGAGGAAGATGAACATTCATCGCAGTTACGGACGGCCACGGCCAACGAGGAGAATGACGGGATTGACGAGGACATTACTGCTCTTTCTATTATGACGATTCTTGATTGCACAATTTCACCTATGTACTTTTTTTTTTCACTTTTTGTCTTTCTCTGCTTTCGATGTCGTGAGGGCACAATACGCGCCCGCGACGCATCCTAACAAGGCAAGTTTACCGCAGGCTTCGCCAAAAGTCTCCGGCCATTCAAAGAAACCTTTAATATCGTCCATATTTGGAGCGATTAATCGTAAGAACAAAGGTCTTTGAGGAATCAAAACGACGTTGACTCTGCGCTTGACTGCAAGAGTTTTCGCCAGATGTTTGCGTATGACGTCCGGCGAGAGCGTTTCTAAAACGTCCGCGCGGATTTGTTCCGTGTTTTCGTACATTTTGTCGATGTCGCCGTTCAAGACTGGTAAAAGTTGAGACGCGTACATGGCGTCAACGTAGCTGACCCAGAACGAGTTTTCTTCTTTGTGTTCTTGGATGGACCTTAGTTCGACTTCTTTCGCGGTTTGGCAGTCTTCCTCGGTCGGCCCGTCGTTGATTAACTGTTCAATCTCTTCTAGGGCTACTTTGGAAAGTTTTTCGCCGCTTTTCGGGTCACATGCGAAAACAACCATTATATCTCCTCGATAGGATTCACCGTTTGCCGCGTTCGGGTCTTGATACGCGAATGACGTGCTGGCGGCACAACTGTATATTTCGCCTCGCTCGAATCTTAAGCGCGCGAGCAACCGGCGCTCGATAATGGCAGCAGAAATCATCGTGAGAAACTTGTTTCGAACGATCACTTGAGATCCGTTTAAAGTTGGACCGTTGAATTCCTCACCTTTTGCTAACGCTTCTTGCTTTAAAATCGCGTCAGGATTTTCAATCATCACCGGAAACGTCAAACTCGCTACGCCTTGGTTTTCAATCATTTTCAATCGCACACGTTTACTGACTGCCTTCTTTGGGAAGTCAAACGGCGCCGGTTTGACGCGCGCGAGTTTCTCTTTCGAATCTAGCGGGCGTGGGATGGAACCTATATACTTTTCTAATAATGGCAGAATCGTTCCAATATCAAACGCACCGACGAGAACCATCGTAAAATGCGAAGGGTCGACGAAACACTCGTTAAAGTAGCGACACGCTTTCTCCGCGTCCATTTTTGCAAGCGTTTTGAGAGTTATGGGTTTGGAGAGGTATGAGTTACCGTAGGTCAAAGCGCGTTGGATTTCCGCGAAAACTTTCATCGGATCTCTTTTTGCATTCTTCACCGCCTCTCGTTGCATTTCGCGCAAAACTTCCAAATCTTGCTCGTTGCACTGATTTTCCACGTTGTTGGAAAAGATGAGATGCGTGCATTGCAAAAGTACGTCTATGTGATCCGGAGACGTCTCCCCAACGATGGATCGTTTATACGTGCCAATGTTTGGAACCACGTCGACTCTTTTACCCGCCATGGCGTCGGAGAAAACTTCCGGTCTATATCCAAACACACCCAATTCGCGAGAGACTGTACCAGCAAAGAGCGCGTCTTTGTATTCCTCCTTCGATATTTCCGATAATCCACCTCTAGCGGCGACGCGCATCAACACTTGGTCGTCCAAAAAGTTTGTACTTTTCAACGCTATTTTTATACCATTCTTCAAAACAACTTCAGTCACGTCTGAAATTGGATGCGTCCGCGTGGATGCAATCGCCGTCGAACCTTCTTTCAACGGCTGCGGGTCCGCCATCAAACGTTCCGGAACGAAGAATGTTTCCAAATTTTCTTCTATTTCTCCGTTTCGTTCCTTTTCCGCAACCCTATTCACCGCTTCGCGTAAATCGTCCTCGTTAGTTTTCTTCCGTCCCTCTTGTAACCGAATCATGCAGCTTTTTGATACGCTCACGTTTTGCGCGTATTGAAACACATCCTCCAAGGTGACTTTTTCTATGCATGCGGTGGCTAGCGACGCCTCCAATCCGGCACCAATAACCATGTCGCCGCGTAAAAAGTGCTGCACCAACTCATCTCGAGCATCCGTGCAATACGTTTGATCTCTTTCCACATACAGTTGTTCCATATCCGCTATTTGGTTCAACTTGGCGATGCGCAATTCCTGCGCGCTAAATCCAAACAAACGCGCTCTCGACACTTCCGTCAAGACGCTCTCGAGCGCATCTTTCGCTTTGCTCGATTCACACGTCATTTGTACGGATAACAAGGCGCTCGTTCGTGATAAATCTTCCGAACCGATGCCAGCGCTAAAAAAAATCGGTTTTGGTCGTCGCATGAGTTTATACAATCGATTGTCCAAACACATTTTGTAACATTCCTGTATGGTTTGTTTAAAGTAATCTTCTGGAGTAGCGATTGATCTTTGTTCGAGTTGAAAGGTTGCGTTGACGACCGTGTTCGATAATTCGTGATCTACGTGACAGCATATGCGTGGGTTCTCGTGTCCTTGGAATGTCGGTCGAATAAATTTCGGTGGAGCTTGAACATGCGCAGCCGCAGTCAACGGGGAAAACAATCTGATAATTTTTTCCTTTACCGCGCCGACGTCATCAAAATCGCCAGTGACGATAACCGCCATATTCTCCGGTCTGTACCACTTGTGGTAAAAGTTACGAAAAATGCCCCCCGGGGCGTTTCGAATAACATCTTCCGTTCCAATCGGTGAGCGATCGGCATATAAACTTCCCTCAAACAACGCTTCCCAATACGCTTGCGCCGCTCTCCCTCTCGCATCTCTCCCTGATCTCCATTCTTCCAACACCGCGCCTCGTTCGTTATCGACGTCTTGGTCGGAAATTCTCACTCCTCTGGCAAATTCGCTAAAAATTTTCAACGATTCCTCCAAGACATTCATATCGTCGATAGGCACGGTCAACTCAAACACTGTCTCGTCCGCACTTGTGTACGCGTTTTGACATGCTCCAAACGCGGCGCCGACTGATTCCAAGAAATTCACAATCTGAAAAGTTTCGTACGACGTCGTCGCCCGAAACGCGAGGTGCTCGACGATGTGCGCTACTCCTCGTTCTTCCTCGTTCTCAAACACTGATCCAACATCAACTGCTAAAGCTAGCGCCGCTCGATTTTCTGGTTTCCTACACTGCCCGATGAAGTACCTCAAACCGTTCGGCAATTGACCTTCCTCGACGCCGAGTTTGTCGAGAACGGTACCAGTCCCCGCGTCGTTCTCGTCTTCTCTTTTCAACGGCGGACCTAACGGTAATACAGTGCGGTAATGTTTCTCTAAATCGTATTTTGGTATCGCGCTCGAATCTTTCTTCTTCATCACGCGTGGAGCCGCGGTCCCGCTTTCGAAGACTTCCTCTGAACTCCCCACGTTTCGCATCATCGCGTCTGCGCTCTCGTCGACTTGAGAGACGTGTTGATGAAACCCATCATCAGACGTCGAGACATCTTGACTCATCGTCCTCGGCGACGACGAGGCGACCACGGACGTGCTGTTCCCAAAATTCGTTGGGCTCGATCCTCGAGCATTCGCGTTCGACGGCGGATGAGAAGGAGACCGCTTGTTTGGCGGTGGTGGAGAAGGCGGGAGCGGCGGCATCGACGCTTCATCAAAGTGGTTGTTGTTCCCGAGGGTTCTGTCTTCTTTGCCTTCCCCATCATCCGCATCCGTCCGTCTCGGCGCCTCTTCTTCTTGCCCTCGTCGCTTTCTGGGAACGAACGCCGGCGCGTGCGCGTTCATCCTTTCGCGCGTTCTTCTTTGTTGTCTTCTTCTTTGTCTTCGTCGTCGTCGTCGTCGTTCCCGCTCTTCGATGTGCGTCTCGACGAGTGTGAATACGACACCAAAAGAGAGAAAGGAATCGACTCAAAAAGACAAGACCGTTGAGACCCTAAACAGAAGGAGAGAAAAAAGAAGAGGAGAAAAGTGGCAGGTGAAAGCTGTAGCGTGTTTTCCGCACATAAGGACGACCTCGATCGACGACTTTTTGACGACGACGACGACAAAGAAGAAGAAGAAGAAGAAGGCGCTTTTCGTGAAGGCGGCGGAATTGATGGCGATGTTGGCGATGACGACGACGACGAGGACGGCGTTCTTTTCGGATTTTACCTCTTTTGTCGCCCGTCGTCAGCAATGATATGGCATATACTTTAATCGAGCGAAAAGAGAGAGAGCGCTGTAAGACGACGACTTTGATGATGATGGCACGATGATTTCGCCGGCGGCGTCCGGTTGGAAGTTTCGCGGTGCGCGCGTTTTCGTCGCGAGCACCCGCGGAGAAGGGAGACGGTTCGGAACGCCGGTTTTTGCGGCGCGACGGAAAGACGAGGAGGAGAAGGACCTTGAGGAGAAGAAAAGGAGAGGGACCGAAGACGCGAAAAGGAAGACGCGAGCGACGAAACCGAGGAGACGGACGAAGAACGCGCCGACGAAACGCGCGCCAGAATTGAGCAAAGAGGAGAAGGCAGTTTTTACCGCCCTGAACGAACGTATTTTGCGGTGCGCGTCGGCGGAGGCGATTGGAGACGTTTTGGCTGAGAAGGATGCTGTACTCTCGGATGTGAACATTGCTACCATATTCTCTCTTTTGGGAAAGAAATGTAACGCGAAGAAGACGAAGGACGGCGATGCTCTGGGTTGGAACGCACTCGCTGTTGAACGGCTGATAACGTCCGGTGCATTTCAGGAAAAAGTGTTGTCGCCGTGCGAGAAGGGTGATTTCACGAGGAGTTCGAGGATCGTGTCGACGATATTTTGGAGCGTTGCGAGAATGAAGCAAAGTAAAGTGAAGTTTGTGGAGAATGGTGGGTTCGAAGCGGCCTGGATGAGTTTAGAGAGCGGGTTAGAGCGCGTGTGTGAAGAACAACGCACGCTCTTGTTTGAAAAGATATTTCCAGAATACATGCCACCAAAATCGTGCGCGAGCATCGCGTGGGCATATGCAACATTAGGAAAAACAATCATCCCAGAACACACGAGAAGTGCCATCGAGTCGATTGTTATAAAAAAGATTAGCGAATGTAGTGCCGGTGATATTGCCGTTGCGACGTGGGGGTTGACGAGATACAGTGTGGACATTTCCGCGAAAAATCGTAATAAATATTGGAAGTCCATAAAAGAGCGTTTGTCGGAACCAGGTGTATTCGAAAAAGAGGTACACTTGGAAAATGCGGCGAGATTGATCTCGGCGAGCGGTGCGGTGAGTAGTGGGTTTTACGCAGATTTCGTGATTGAGTTAGCGAGGAAAGCCGCGAGGGATATGAGTTATAAAATGTATAAGGGAAAAATAGGGGCACGGGAGTGCGGACACGTCGTCGCAATGCTTGTTGGAATAGCGAGTAATTTTAATAGTAGTAGCAGTAGCAGCAGCTGCGGTATGAATAGCGATGGTGCGAGCAAACGAAAGAGCGAAGAAGATAGGGCGTTGATGGAAGCGTTGAATCCGATATTTGAAGAAATCATCGAAACGCCAAAGGCGTTCAAACCAAAACAGTTGGCGCAGTGCGCGAGCGCGATTACGAAGATTGTATTCTCGCGAAATAACTTGCATTGGTTTAAAGGGCACGATAATATACTTGAAAACGTTGGAATTGATATAGGTGATAGCGGAGAGCAGCAGCAAAGTCAGAATGCCATGCCTGGCGAGGACGAAGAACATCTGTGCTCGTATTCATTCAACGTCGCCATTCGAGCGTTGAAAAGTATTTTTCGCGCGTGTATGACAGATGCCGACGTGCTCGCACAATTTGAAACGCGAGATTACACGAATTTGCTGTGGGCTGCAATCAAGTCGCGCGCTAAAATCCCAGTCGAGTTTTTAGAGCAGTGCGAAGACTACGCAATTGATAATCTCGACACGCTTAATGAGTTAGATTTGGTGTATTTCACATACAGTTTAGGAAACGCGCAAAATAACGTGGAGGATAAGCAAAATAACGACAACTACGACAAAAATTCGTATAACCCAACGAGATACCTCGCTTACGCAGTGAGTAAAGCGGAGGAGCTGGCAGAAAATGGTAATTTTGATGCCAACATACACATCGCTCCGCTCCTCAATTCTTTCGCCAAGAATAAATTTAATCCTGGCATGGTGCTCATCGATAAGTGCGAAAAGATCATTCAGAGCGAAAGTTCAGCGCAATTGCTTCGTCCAACTGTCGCGTCACAGATAATGTGGTCGTTTACGAAACTCGAGTACGTCCCGAGCGATGAAACGCTGAAAAAGATTGAAGCGGCGTGGCTCAATTCTTCCTCAGATGGAGTTAACTTTCGAGACTTCCAGGAAGGATCATCGTTGCTCATCTGGGCGCACGCAACGTTCGGCAAATTGCCATCTGCTGATCTTTTATTCAAAGTGACAACACCGCCAACGAAAAAAGCGGCATCGTTTTGGACACCTGTTTCGATGTGGATGACTTTTTGGTCCCTTTCGTTACTCCACGCCTGCGTTGCATGCACAACCGAGGAAAAAGCTACCGTCGAGAGTGCCTTGAACAACTTCTGCGAAAAGGTAATCTCACCCAACGGTGGTATTCGCGCTGATTCGCTCGATAAGAAAGGCTTAGGTGCGTGCTACGCGTCCATTCTCCTCTTGAAAGGCACCTCTTTACAAGACATGGTGAAGGAAGCCATGCCCGGAGATTTCGAGAAAGTCGCGAAAAAGCAATGGATTTTACAGAAGCGCAAAGATTCGCAAACGTCAAAGTTACAGCAACAAGTCGAAGACTCTCTCAGACGACTCAATATTCAATTTTTTGAAGAACGCGAACTTGAAGATGGGTTGATGCGTCCAGATTTCTTCATCGAAAGCACTGCGGTTGCAGATTTTCTCCTTGGGGAGCGGAAAGCTCCACCACCACCCGACGCAAATCCCACCAAAGACGTTGTCCTCGAAGTCGACGGCCCGCATCACTTTGCCATCTCCGCCTCAACTGGTCACAGAACTTTACTCGGTTCCACGGCCATGCGCAACTTCCTCTTGAAAGAACGCTTAGGTTTGCGTTTAGGAGTTATTCTCTTTGACGAGTGGGGTGAGTTACAAAGTTCAACAGAAAGAGACGAATACGTAGAGAAAATTCTCTTAGAGACTTTGAAGAGGACGTAGTCACATAGCGAGCTACCTACTAGTTATGCAAAAGAGTTTGTATAGAAACGTGCGAAGTAGCAAAAAAGCAAACGTTACACGGATATCTTGAGCACGATTCAACTTAGAAATTTCACATGTACACACACATTTGTTTTACAAAAGAGGGGACACGCACGAAGCAAATCTCTAAGTAAGCTTATCAATAATTGGTTTCTTCTAATCGTCTTTTCCTCCTTTTTCTTGCTGCTGCTGCTTCTGGTCTTTGTTATTACCATTGTTGTCCTGTTTCTTCTTGTTCGCAAATTTTTGTCGATTCATTCTCCTCTTTTGCGTTTTGGATGGCTTCCCTTGTCCATGCTGCGATTGCTGAATCTGTTGCTGATTCATTGGCGGCTTATTCTGTTGCCGTTGCCTAAAATTATCGTTCGTAAACTTCTCTCTATTATTGTTAATATTCGCATCGCCATTCCGCTTCCGTTTCCTATTTTTGTTGTTCCGTTGTTTTTTATGCTGCGCATTATTTATCTTCGCCGGTATCAACTTTGGCCATCTATTTACCGTGGTCGTGGTCGTGTTCGTCATCGGCTTCTCCTCTTTTTCTTTCTTCTCTTCCTCCTCCTCCTCCTCCGGTGGTGGCGGCGTCTCAATCCTCTCCATCCCCAACAACCCGTCCTCTACCTTCCTCCTCTCTTCTTCATCCGCTTCTTTCCCAGCCTCCTCAAACTTCTGCACATGATACTCGCACTCATCCAAAACCGAGCTCTCCAAACATCCCTTCTCTCGCCATCGCTCGATGTTCCTTCGCACCGTTGCCAACTGTTCCAATCGACATTCGCATATCCTTTCCACTAAAACTGAAATTTCAATCGCAAATCTTTGTCTGTACAAACTCGAAACTTTTGGATTCTCATGCATGATTAACGAACTAATCACATACATTAAAGATGGTCTGTATTTCGGCTTCATCACTTGCGCGTATTTGGAGACGATGTTCACGATTGATTTGTATCTTTTCGACGCGTCGTTGCTGGCTAATTCTGTCAACGATTCCAATTGGTCTTTCGAACCCGCTTTTAATGTTTTGATTTCGTTTATGAACAGACGTTCCCAGCGCATCGAATCGTCCCGTAGAAATCCTCCCGCCGCGGACGACGGTGCCAGGTCGCGTCGAGGAGCATCGGTGGTCATTTTCTGTTCTATTATCGTCGTCGTCCTCCTCCTCCTCCTCCTCGAGACACAAAGTGCTGGTTTCCCAGAGGAGGGAGGAAAGTTATGTGACGTCAACAACAAATAATAATGCGCATTATTAAAAAAGAGACCTCAGAAATACTACTACATATACTCCGATGCCTCTGTTGTACTCGTGCTAAAGAAGAAGGTGCACCGCGAAGAGAAAAGCACCACCACCACCATCGCCTGGTAGATTCGTCGACTTTTATTTGGTGACGAACGACGACGACAAAGACGAGACAAAAATGCGGAACGACTATTCCGGATGGCGCCCGGAACCGGACCGGACGCGCGTGAAAGAATTGCTGTTGAAAGATGCCGAGGCGAATCCAACGGCGTTTCGAAACGAAATCATACGCACGAGAACACCGGTAAAACTCATCGGAGGATTCGCGGAGACGGAATTTGAATGCGCGCGGGAGTGGTCGAACGATTTTTTGCGAGAACGCTGCCGAGAAGAGAGGGAGACGGTTATTGTAGAAGTGGCAGACGACGATGACGAGACCGACGACGGGACGCAACGATTTGGAAAAGGCAGTCGAGAGCGAATGCAATTCGACCAGTTTTTAAGCGCGTTCGAAGGAGGGGACCATTCGAAATATCTCTCCGCCAGCAACGGCGAACGGTTCGATACACACGATGGACGACCAGAAATACTATCCAGCCCGTTAAAGAGTTTCGTAAACCCGTTCATGCTTTTCGGGAACGAATTGAGAAGGAAGCAGTGGAGCAACGAAAAGCGGGAGCGGGATTTGACCGCCGTAGACGGGGAAGGGAAAGTGCCTTTACGACCAAAGTTGATGTCCTGGTCGGCAGTTTCGACCGTGAATCTATGGATGGGGAGAGGAACGAGAGGAGAAACGAGTAGTGGGTTGCACCACGATTTTCACGATAATTTATACGTGCTCGTGAGAGGGTTTAAAAGGTTTGAGTTGTATGCGCCTAGCGAGTGCGAGAAGATGTATTTGAAAGGCCAAGTTAAACGCGTGTACGAGAACGGGATGATTTGTTACGACGACGAGACGCCGAGTTTTGGGAAAGATTTTGAAATGGCAAAAGAGAGAGTGGAGCGAGAAGAGAAGAGGTTGGAGAAGCAGTGGGCAAAAGAAAGAAGAGAAGAGGAAAAGGAGGACGACCATGACGAAGATTTCGAGTTTGACGATGCCACATTTGTGGACGATTACGTAGACTCGGATGAAGAAAATGAAGGAGAGGAGAAAGATGATGATAATGCCAACAACAACAAGCGCCAAAAAACAGACGCAACAGAAAAAAGAAGAGGAAAGCCTCTCCCGAAAAGTTTTAGCACGGTGGATAAATCCGACCTCGATCGGTTTCCAAAGTTCAAAGAGGCGCAAAAATTGACGTGCGAACTTAAAGCGGGCGAGATGTTGTTTTTACCTGCCGGGTGGTTCCACGAAGTTTTTTCCTCTGAAAAGAACATATTTCAAACCAAACCAGGATACGAAGGCCACATGGCTTTGAACTACTGGTTTCAGCCGCACAGCGACGAAGGCGTGGAAGTTGAAGGCCCGCACGGCGTCAGCTTAAAGACGCCGCCGAGTCGAAGAATGGTTTGGGAACGCGACTTTGAAATTTGGCTAAACAGGCAAAAATGGTATCAACCTCCGGAAATGGAGAAATATACGTACGAGATTCCATCCGATACGGATAGCGACCCGATGGAACAGGAGAGAAATAGAAAATTGAAGGAATGGATGGTAAAAAACGAGGATAAGAAGAAAGAATAGTAATATATATAGTACCCTACCTAGGTGTTTTAAAATTAGTTTAGACTTGTGACTCTGGAGAAACCAAATGCTCTAAATTTCGATCGATGTCGTAATGGTACTTCATTTGCCTCTCGTCGTACCTAAACTCTTTCTGCGCTTCCGACGTCAAACAGTCTCTGACTTTTATCCACAGTTCCGCACTTTTGCTCTTATCCAGAGTCCCACCTTCACCACTTTTCTTATTATAATACTCTGCCGCTTCCTCAAACGCATCTTTGCTCTCTCGTTCCATCTCGCTCGTTAAACTCGGCACCTCGTGCATCGGCAAAGGCGTTTCCGGTCCTTTCACGTTGTGAAAAATCACCACCGCTCTTAAACTTATCCACGGTCCGTATTTTCTGTTCACAGACATGTGCGTCGCGTCGTGGAAAATCGCCATCCCGCTGAGTTTCGCCATTTTTTGTATCGCGAGTGACGAATCCGTCTGATATTTTGCGGTGACAAAATCGGCGATGCAAATTGAGTCGATTTTTTTCTTGACATAGAAATCCAGCGGGTTCGGTTCCTCCTTCGGTAACTCCTTCCCGTATTCGGTTTTATAATACTCTTCGAATATCGGCCACAATCTTTTCGTGTTCCCGATGACGACGCACAAACAGTCCTGAGGAGCGTCGGTGATTTTAGAATTCGACGCGTCGTCATTTTCAGAAAAAAGTGCGTTGTATCTGTCCAATCGAAACGGAGCGACGAGATCAAATCCATCGGTTTTGAGCGCCAATTTCACGTTTTCGATCACATCGTGCCACTTCACCATCGTTTGTTTGCTCTCAACACGGTCTTTCAGATGATAGATATGCACTCCAAAGCGTTTTGAGAGATACAAAAAGAGATTGAATTGAATTGTTTTTGGGTGTTAAAAAAGTGAAGATGAAATGTAAAATTACAAAATAAATGTCAATTTTATTATACGTACTAGTGCTACAAAAGAATGAGAGAAACGACGACGACGACGACGACGTGTCTCACTCCATGTCGTCCATGTCGTCCAAATCGTCGAAACTGGCCGCATATCCCCCGGAAGAGTAGTGTAAAGGAGGCGTTGGTGTCATCTGAGACGACCGCATTCGGACACCGACGTGTTCATCATCGTCGTCGTC
>MDTE01047202.1_pt1 | contig 14790 bp, 12 predicted proteins | sample 811231 | NCBI WGS metagenome assembly MDTE01 (sample SAMN05326651, study PRJNA326480) | marine metagenome | isolation source: seawater | place: Indian Ocean: Red Sea | collected 2010 | reverse complement strand
GCCGGCACCGTCCGCGGTGGTGGTGGCGACAGCGCCGTCGACGTCGGAGCTGATGTTGACCGTGCTGTTGGCCTCGGCGGTACCGGAGAGTGTAGGTGTGGTGTTGCTGGTGACGTTGTCGTCGTCAGCACTGCCGGAGTCGCTGGCGGCGTCCAGGTCTGGTGCAGACGGTGCAGCCGGGCTGGTGGTGTCAATTGTTAGTGACAGGGCCGACGAGGGGTCACTTGGGCCTGAGCCGTTGTCAGCGATTGCTGTAATGGAGTGGGTTCCCTCGGCCAGTGCCGCGACGGTGACAATGTAGATACCGCCAGTTGCGGTGGTTGTTCCTAGCGATGTAACACCACTCAACAACTCGACCGTACTGCCGGCTTCGGCGCTGCCTACAAATGCCGTGACGGCTGCATTCGTGATGTTGTCGCTGTTGGAACTGCCGCTGTCATGGGGCGCGATCAGATCGGGGGTCGATGGCGTGGCCGTTGACAGGAGAGTCCTGTCTTCAAGCAACTCGACCGCTTGATGCACAGGTCGTCGGCCTGGCAGATTTCGCAGTCGGCGTGTCTCACGTCGCCTCAGTCGAGCGTTACTGCGAGAGCCAAAGAGCCGTGTGAGCCAGTGTCCAAGTAACATGGTTCTCGCCTTTCGCCAGGAAGCACGGCAAGCTGTGCTCCTCTGAAGGAAATTCAAACCACGTCGTCATAACTTGGGTGATGCCTGTTCTACAGACGAACCCAAGAAACCGGACACATTCGGTCCAGCTGCCCGGCAAGACGAACGCGCGCGGTCGTCATGATATGGAACTCCGGCACGATGTTCCAACGAAGACATCACAAATAGCCCATCTTTGCTAAATTGACATTTTGTGGTCTGCGAGAGCAGGCCAGTCGAATGCGATGCCGTGCCCGGGCGTCATCGGGACGACCGTCTTTCCGCCGGAGATTTCGAGCGAGGTGTCGAGAAACGGGTCGAGTCCGAAGCCATGGACCTCAAGAAAACTGGCGTGATCGATGGCGGCCAGCAGGTGCACATGCAGGTCGTGGACGCCGTGAGTGGTTGTTGGCCGGTCGTGATCCATCGCGAGCCTGGCCACTTGCAGCCACGGCGTGATGCCCCCGATCGTGGCAACATCCGGTTCCGGGTAGGCAACACGCCCCCGGGCAATGAGCTGCTGAAACTCGGCGACGGAGTGCAGGTTTTCGCCCGACGCCAACGGAAGTCCCGTCTCGTCGAAGATCCGGGCATGGCCGTCCCAATCTTCTGGAGCAACGGGTTCTTCCAGCCAGGTCAGTCCCAGGCCCTCAAGGCCACGGGCCGCGCGGATGGCGTCATCAACACTCCAACGCATGTTGGCGTCTATCATGAGCGGGATATCGGGACCTAGCAGGTCGCGCACGGCGGACACCCGCGCCACGTCTTCCGCCAGATCCGGCCGACCGACTTTCATCTTGATGGCACGAAACCCGGAATCGAGCCGATGCTGGGTCAATGCGAGCAACTCGTCGATCGGGTCTTCGAGATCGATGCCGCCGGCATAGGGGATCACTGCTGGAGGGGAGTCTGCCGATGTCAGCCAGTCGACAGAATGTCTCAGGTGTTGCCAAAGAGGCCGTCCGGCTCGTTGGGCTGCCAGGTCCCACAGCGCGATGTCGAGAGCGGCGAGTGCAAAGCTGACGGCACCGCCGCGGCCGATCCAGTGCAAGCGCCACCAGGCTTCATCCCACAGCGTTGCGATCTCGCCGGCGGAAGCGGGCGCCGGCTTCTCTGAGAGCCAGTCCGCGAATTCATCTCGGAGCAGGGCCAGGATCGCCGTGGCACCACGTCCGACAGTAAACGTGTAGCCGGTACCACTCGCTCCATCGGAGTCCGCGACGCGGGCCGTGACCAACTGGAAAGTCTCCATCGTTCCGTGCGTCGAGTCGGCGACGGGTCGCGGTAACGGAATGCGATACGCATCCGCTTGGAGAGACTCGATCCGGTTCACAACCGTGAAACCTGGGCGTACTGACCGGGAATCCGGACGGGAAGTTCAAGAAGCGCCTTCCGCGTGACCTTGAGGATCTGCTCAAGCCGTCGACGTGCTGAGTCCGTCGCCGGGTAGATGACCGGGACGGACACGCTGCGTCCCTTGTCCAGATAGCGAATGCCCTGAACGCTCCATTTCCCATCGCCGTCGGGTGACAGCGGTACCAGGCAGCTCGCGTGGCCGCGAAGCGTATCAATGACCTGATCGAGATTCGACACTTCAAGAGCTTCACCCGGAGGTTCGAGTTGGTCGGATGCGAGCACTTCCAGGACGACGATCTCACCCGGTTGCTCGCCCGACCTGGCTTCCACGACCAGTCTCGCTTCGGTCACCTGGGCCACATTGACGACCACGGGGTTGGACGTGAAGGCAGCCATGAGACCGAGACAGATCCACCAGCAGGTGGCGCCAGCGACTACGATTCGCAGGTGGCGTGGTGTGCCCGCAGGAGCGGTCGTGGAGTTGGCGTCGGTCATCGGGCACTCCGGGGTACGACCTGACACGCTTGCTAGCCAAAGACGGCCGAGGTGTCGATGCCGTAGTCCGTCTCAAACGCGTCCTCGAACGAATAGACGTCGGTGAAATCACTGAGCTGATCGTGCTCGGTCTTGTACATCTCGCCCCGATCAATCAGCTCGAACACCATCCTCCCCCAGTCCTCGGTGTTGCGAATGCCCCAGCCGTTGAACACGGGGATCGTCATCAGCCCGAATTGTTGCAGCGCATAACGCCTGATGCCCTCTAGCAATTCCTGGCCGGTAACATGTTGAGACTCGTCCACAGCCCCGGTGTCGCTGCCAGAGTCCTGTCGCCTGGGACTGTTGGTCAGCCGAGGCGTGTGGTGGACAGTGAAGCGGAGTGCCACCTTGAGGAATTCATAAGCCTCCGGGTGAAACAGTGGACGTCGCGAGATGTCGCGCAATGATCGGCTCATCGATTCACGAACGTCCACTCTTGGATCTGGTGATGGCCCAAGTCCTCCGCGGCCTCAAGCTCCTGTGACCCATCCCGGTCATTCGATTGTACACGTCGACTCGACCAGTCTGAAGTATCAGTTCGTGTTCTCGGCGGCACCATCGGCATCAGCACCCTCATCGGCAAGCGATGCCTGTCTGTCTGGTTCGGGCTTGTTTCCGCCCCGATCCTTGCTCCCACCACCGCCCTTGGATACGACCGTGAGTACCTCGGAGAGGTCGACGATTGCGGTTCTCTTGTCCTCGTACGCAACGACCAGCTTCCGCGCCAGGATTTCCTGGGCGAGCACCCGACCCTGCCCGTCGCGCGTCACAACAGTGGCGCCGGCCCTCGGCAACTCACGCCGGTATTCTTCGTACGTGTCAAACTCGTACCTCAAGCAGCACTTCAAGCGTCCGCAACGGCCGGAGATCTTGTTGGGATCAAGAGTGGCCTTCTGCATTTTGGCCATCTTCATCGAGACCGGCGGCATGGTCTTGAGATGCGTGTTGCAGCAGACTGGTTTGCCACAGTCACCGTAGTCGGCCAGCAGCTTGGCCTCGTCGCGAACCCCGATCTGTCGCATTTCGATCCGGGTCTTGTATCTCTGTGCGAGAGCCTTGACGAGTTCCCGAAAGTCGACGCGTTGTTCGGCCAGGTAGTAGAAGATGATTCTCTCGCCACCGAACAGGTGCTCGACATCGACCAACTGCATTTGTAGCTTGCGTTCCTTGATCAGGTCACGGCAGCCGTCGAATTCCACCCTTTCACGGCGTCGGATGTCGTCGAGGTGTCGGAAGTCGTCGTCGGAGGCCTTGCGGAGTATGCGTCCTCGCGACTCCCGGTGTCCCATGATTTTGCGGGCCCGGTCTGATGACGGGCCGAGCACCTCACCCCATTCCATGCCTCTGTCGCTCTTGACGACGACCTGCGTCGCACGACGGTGGTCTTTCCCGTCGTGGACTGTGAACTCGGCGACGTTGCGGTTGGCGCCGAATCGGACGATATATCGGTTGCTCATGGTGCTCGGTGTGATCGCCTGGCGGTGGTGTGCAGTATACCCCGATTCTCCTTCGGGTCGCATACCCGACTGCTCAGGCGACAGGTCTGCGCGACAGTCGCCCGAGGTCTGAAAAGAACGCCTCGAGGGCCAGTGGCAGCATCACGTTGCCCATGGGGTCTCTTTCGGCCTCGGCACAGCGGTCCAACATCAACCCGACAAGATCCATCGTCTCCCGATCCCCCGTCTTCAGCGTGGCACAGGCCCGGTTCACTTGGGCCATCGGAGAGTCGGTGTCAATCTCTGCCAGGATGCGGAGTACTGATCGATAAAACTCGATTGCGAATCGGGCGATCCAGGTGGCGTTGATGCGCTTACTATGAGAATCGGTGCCGAGTGTTTCCCAGGAGGCCACAACCTCCTCTGTCAGCGTTCGCGTGTCGAGGGGAAATTGCGAAAGGCATTCAAAAAGCGTGTCACGGAGCGTTCTCATGTCAGGATTCAACATCGCCAATGCCGTGGCGATGCTGCCATCGGAGAGCTCGGCCGCTTCAAGAGCCTCTTGGCGGTCAGCGGTCTCGCCGGACAGGAGCAGCAATTCTGTCACGTCATTCGTCGCAAGTGGTCCGAATCGTACCAACTGACATCTCGATCGGATCGTATCCCGAATGTCTGACTCGGACCCGGCCACCAGGATCATGATCGAATCGGCCGGTGGCTCTTCGAGAGTCTTGAGCAGGGCGCTGTAGCCGTCCTGGGCCAGGTGGTCGGCGGCATCCAGGATGGCGACGCGCCGGGTGCTCTCCATCGGTGACAGGGAGAGGTCGTAACACAAACCGGCCCGGCCACGAGAGTCACGGTCTCCGACCAGCGCACTGATGGGGATGATGTTTTTGCCCTCTGGCAGACCCACCTCGAGAAGATCTGGATGTGAGCCTGCCGCCATCTGTTTACACGAAGGGCAGTTCCCGCACGCGTCCAGTTCGCTCGCCGGTGTCCTGGGGCACAGCAGGCAGGTCGCCAGCATCCTGGCAAAGGTCAGCTTGCCGACTCCGTCGGGGCCGACCAGCAGGTGAGCATGTCCCAGGCGACCCGCGGCCAGCACCGACCCAAAGTGCCTCACCTGGTCCTCATGCCCACGCAAACGCGACCAGATTGTCGGCCCCGGTTCGCTCATGATGCGGTCTCCGGTTCGATCCATCCGAGGATGTCTCCGGTGGCGACACGGGTGTCCATGGGAGTGTCGATGCGAGACAAGCGTCCGGCCATCGGGGCGGCGACGTCGAACGTGGAACCGGGCGTGACCAATTCCACCACCCGGTCCCCTCGTTCCACCCATTCTCCCGTGTCGACCAGCCAGCAGCTGATGGCGAGTGGTGCAGTCGCCCCAATCTCAGGCAACCGGATCGGTGACCCCATCAGTCGGACTCACACGAAGACGTGTGCGCGGTGTTGGAGCAGGCTTGGGCCATCTCCCCGGCGTGGTAGCTGGAGCGGACAAACGGTCCGCTGGCCACCATGCGAAAGCCGAGCTGGCGAACCAGATTTCCAATTTCTTCAAACTCCTCCGGAGGCACAAAGCGCTCAACCGGCAGGTGGTCGAATGAGGGCTGGAGGTACTGTCCGAGGGTGATCATGTCGCAGCCGACAGACCTGAGATCGGAACAGACGTCGAGGACTTCGGAGACCGTTTCTCCGAGTCCGAGCATCAGGCCGCTCTTGGTCGGCATGTCCGGCCGCTGTTGCCTGACGCGTGCGAGCAGGTCGAGCGTTCGCTGGTATTCGGCATTCCGACGCACTCGATGGTAGAGCCGGGGAACGGTCTCGGTGTTGTGGTTGAACACATCCGGCTCGGCTTCGACGACGCGATCGATCGCGTCGGTGTTGCCGAGAAAATCGGGGGTCAGCACCTCGACGGCCGCGCCGGTCCGATTTCGCACAGCGTGAATACATCTATAGAAATGATCGGCTCCTCCGTCGGGGAGGTCATCGCGGGTGACAGAGGTGATGACGACGTGGGACAGGCCAAGTCGTTCTGCGGCCTCAGCGACCCGTTCGGGCTCATCCAGCTCGATCGTTTCAGTCTTTCCCTTCGGCACGCTACAGAATCCGCACGGCCTGGTGCAGACATTCCCGAGGATCATGAACGTCGCGGTTTGCTGGCTCCAGCACTCGGTGCGATTGGGACAGCGAGCGCTTTCGCAGACCGTTTGCAGCCGAAGGTCGTTGAGAATTCCCTCGGTCATCAGCATGCCCGGTTCGGGCATGGGCCGTTTCAGCCAGCGGGGAAGGCGTCGCCGCGGCGCCTCGGCAGTTGGCAATTCTATCGACACGACATCAGGCGGGGACATGAACCACTTTCCTGTTGCGAGTCAGCATCGGATGGCCGGTGTAGAGATGCCAGTTCTCGTAGCCGAATTGGGCAGCGAGGTGGCGGACAAGATGTTCCCGAGTGGCGTGCATGGAGATCGGCCTGGTGCATTGTGCCGAGAGCGACGACGGTGGTTGGCCCCCGGGATCCCGGGCCACCAGTCTCTGGAGGTGCATCGCGGGTGCGACGTTGAGAAAGAGACCGTGGTGAGAGACCCAGTGCCTGGTGGCCGATGCGATCCAGGCCAGTTGACCGGTGCGGCAGAAGACACCAGGCCGTCTGCGGTCTCGCGTGGCCGTCACCTTTAGCTCTGAGCAGGTCTCGATGACCGCCTGTTCGAGGGCGACGCGAAAGTCGCCGAGTCCGAGACCGAGTCTGTCGAGTGGGAGTACCGGGTAGGCAGCCAACTGGCCTGGTGAGTGGATCAAGGCGCCTCCGCCCCGGTTGAGCCAATGGAGGTTCATGAGGCGAGACTGGAGTTCGCGATCGTTGGCGAGCAACTGCGATCGACGACCCTCGCGTCCAATCGTCGCCACCGGTGGGTGTTCGCAGAGGAACAATGCTCCCAGGCGATCGTTGCGGCCAGAGATTTCCTCGACCCAGGCTTGCTGCAGAAAGATCGCAGCGTCCAACTCCACTCTTCCCAGCAGGTATACTTCGAGCGAATCGGACAGGCGAGTCCGAGGGCTCCAGTCGATAGCCTGCAGGTCGGTCACGTGATCATCTGGTACTGTGCGTCGGGGTCATGCATCCCGATTCTACCAGTGGGGGATCAGCGTGGGGAGAGTGCGGGTGGGAAAGGCCGGTCACGTCACCGCAGATCTCTCGTGCTGAAACTCGTTGAACCGGGTGTATTCCCAGTGGCGGTAGAGGTCGCTGGTGCGGACCAGGTCGTCATAGCAACCGTCCTCGGCCACCTGCCCGTTGTGGATCAGCACGACCCGATCTGCGCGTCGGACGGTCGAAAGCCGTGTGGGAAGGAACAAGACGGTGCGTCCTGCTGTGATCCGATCGTAGGCGTCGGCCAGGAGAGCCTTGGTGTCGTCATCAAGAGTTTCCTCGGGTTCCTCGATCACCATCAGTGCGGGGTCACGTGAGAGGGCTCGTGCGAGTGCCACCCGGAATCTCTGGCCGGCGTCAAGCGGGTTGCCGGACTCGTCGAGATAGGTTTCGTAGCCTTGAGGGAGCTTGGAAATAAAGTGGTGCGCATGCACGATCTTGGCGGCTTCGGTTGCCCGATTGAGCCCCAATTCGGGCCGGCCGGCGAGGACGTTCTCGAGCACCGAGCCAGCCAGGCAGTCCCGATCCCCAGAGACCATCAGGACTTCGTTCCTGAGTGATTCCAGCGTGCCGGTGGCGATGTCCTGGCCGTCGACCAGAACACGGCCTCCATGCGGGTCGATAAACCGGGCGGTCAGCCAGGCTACTGCCCTGGATTCACGGGGATCCACCGACAGCAGCGCGACGGCCTCGCCCGCGGGAATCGTGAGATCGAAGTCGCGGAGGTGAATACGGGGGTTGCGCCCCAATGCCGACGCGGCTGATTGCCAAGTCACTCGATCGAATTTCAGGACTTCGGACAGTGGTTGTACGAATCGAGCGCCGACGGCCTGCGAGACACCAGGCACTCGATCGAGAAACTCGAAAATGCGTCCAGCAGGTCCGGCCGCCAATGCCATCAACTGCGGCAGTCGACCTCGCTGATCGATGGACCACAGCAGCCCAGCGATGGCTGCCAGGAGCACCATGGCACAGGGTATTGAAAGATTGGCGGCCACCGAGGATTCGGACAGAACGCGCCGGCTGACCAGGAACAGGATCACGGTCGTTACCGCGATGACCATCCCGCCGCGGGCTGCGCGGCCGAACGCATGATGCCGTGACAATTGGTGCCTGGCACGCTCGGAGGCGGCCTGCGTGGCGGCGAAACGGTCCTGGGCCATTCCGGCGAAACCGTATCCGGTGACCTGCCTGGCTGCATGCAAGGCGTGCCCCAGTTGCCGCCAGCTTGACGATTGAAGGTCGAGAACTTCGGCGCTGTGTGCCAGCCGGGTGGAGTGGCGTCGTGCCAACAGCCAGGCGAGCACACTGGCCGGCAGGATCAGGCACTGGAGTGCGAGGAGTGGGTCGACCAGCAGCGCCAGCACGAGACCGGACACGGCGATCATCGTGTCTCGTCCCTGGCGGACCATCACCTTCGCCGCCACCGTCTCGATCAGATCCGTGTCGGCTGTTGCCAGTGTCTCGGCGTGTGTGGACAGTGATCCGTCCAGATCGGCAGGGCCGACCCGCAAGTGTTGACGGTGTATGGCTCGCCGCAAGCGATTGCCAATGCCACGGGCAACGTTGCGGCTGGCTGAATCCGCAGCGAGTTCGAGCCAGGCCCATGCCAGGAAGCACAGTGAGCCCGTGATGAGAACCATCAGTGTGGCGCGAGAAGGCGTCGTGCTGACGGGGTCTGCGAACTGCAACGAGATGGACTCAATGGCCGACCGGACAGGCGAGAACCCGACGGCTGTGGTGGATGGCCAGCTGAGCCAACTGTGGACCAGGGCCGCAGCGACGAGGAGGCCACACACGGCTGCGATCGTTGATAACCCCCACAGAAGGTGGGCCTTCAGAGCGGGACCGGTCACCAGGTCACGTCGCGAAACGGCTCGGCCAAAGCTCTCGTCTGGTCGAACAGACACCACCACGCCTCCTCATGCCTTGTCACCCGCCAGCTTCATGCTAGCCGAGCCCGGATAGGAGATCCTAGACCAAGTTGGTGGGTGTCCACGTTGTCACGAACGTGGCTGCGTAGACGATCTGGTAACAGATTGGTCGAGTGACGAGCGACCTCCAGAAGTATCGCCACTTCAGCTACGTTGAATGGTCTCGCGAAGATCAGGCCAGGTCACGGTCTTCGAACAGAATGAAGGCCAGGAGAATGGCCATCGTCGAGTAGCACGCACAATAGAGGACGGCGGTACCCAGGTAGACCGGTGCCACGATGGTGTCAGTCGAAACCGCAGTCTGCGTGTTGAAGAACTCAAGCCCCGGCAACGCGATGGCGATCAGGTTGGCCACAAAACGGACCGGCTCCAGACCTCCGGATTCCTGCTTGACGAGGACAGGGGCGATGTGAGCCACGACAAAGACCGCGAAGCTCGATGTCATGTTGACCACCAGTGGGGCTCGAGTCGAAATTGCCACGCTGACGGCCGCCAGCACCGCGATCTCGCACACCACCAGGAACATCGGGGGAATGGTCTGGAGGACCGGCAGCATGCGATCCATGTTGGGCCGCATGTTTTCGTAATCGAAAAACTCGGGAATCTCCTTGGACTGCTCCCGCGCGTCGTATCCCACCTTGAAGTAAATCAGGGCACAAAACGCGATCACCAGCGGCAACAACAGCAGCAGAACCGCCTGGAGGATCCCGAGGTACTTGCCGACGATGAACTGGCGACGATTGATCGGCTTGGACAGCAGTGTCATTGCCGTGCGGCCCTCGATCTCCTGCGAAATCGACGTACTGGCGGTCCAGACCGCCAGCAGGATTCCGGAGATGAGGATCGTGGCCAGGCAGCTGTCCTTGAACATCTTGATGTCCTCGCCGAACGTCAGGAACGGCAGGAACGTCAGGACGATCATGAAGACGATCGAGAGCACCATCAGCAGGATGAACAGCGGCTGCCGCGTCGCCTCCATCGTCGTTGATCGTGCAATGATCCCGGTCCGGGTCGTGTAGCTGACGGCGAGCAGAGAGGCGAGCAAGATGAAGGCCGAGCCGAGCACCAGCCCCCAGTTGTAACTGGTCGCCATCAGTGCCTCGGGAGGCGCCGCCATGGGTGGCGGTCCCTGGGCCAGGAGGGAGGACGTGAATAGGAGAAGGCTGCCCATGGTGCGCGCCTGGTGCGTGGGGTCGCTCGAATGTCCTTACGTGCCGCTTCCTCGTCGCGTTGGTCGCGATTGAAAACCAAGGCACTCCGCAAAACTCTAGGTCACCGCCGCTAGACGGGGAAGCAGAACGCGAGGGTTTCCGGTTGAGTGAGCCGCCGCATAATCCGGAGAATCGCTACCATTCTCACTGTGACGGCGATAGCAACCAAGCCGAATTGGTCGCAACGCGAACAAAGCAGCTGATGTGGTAACACTTCAGGAGGAGGTCGCCGGTCGCTCGTCCAGTCTCTCACCAGATGGAATACGTTTCCTCTGGCGCTAGTACCTGATCACAAACCCGGACAGCTGTTCGTCGCCGGGGGTGAGATCCTCGGTGCTGGTGATGTGTCCCCGGAACCGTTCGGTCAGTTCATCCAGGAACGTGGCCACCTCGGCGGCATGCGCCTCGACCAACAATTCGACCGTCCCGTCAGGCCGATTCTTGACCCATCCTGCCACGGGATGCCGTCGAGCGATCGAGCGGGTGGTGTACCGGAATCCGACTCCCTGCACTCGACCACCGAACACCAGGCGTCTCCGCATCATCTCGACGCCGGTGACGGTTTGCCACCTTGCACGATGAATCGGATCGGTCGAGACGCCTGGCCACCCTCCTGTTTCGACACCGCGTGAATCAGACGCTCGGTGTCGGGAACCCAGTCGGCTGCCGAGATGAATATCTGGCGCTCGACTTCCTTGGCCCGAACGAGCACGCCCGAAAGTCCAATGTTATCGACGATCACCCCGTGGGGCAGATTGTCGACATCGAATCTCAGGTCGCCGTCGTACCCGTTGCGTGTGACCTTGAGCATGGCGGTGATGGTCTGCCCGGGAGCGATGACCAGGGCCCCCCCGGGGGTTCCTGGAGCCTGAGCACCATCAACCTGCAGCGAGACGATGACCTTGGGGGCGTTGCCGAGCTTGATCATGCCGAGATTCCCGACGGCCTGGGTGACCGGCTTGCCGAGGACGCTGGCGGAGGCCGTCACGTGCACCTTGTCCCAGGCGGCCTTGTCGGCGGCTTTCGCATCGGGTGCTGCGTTGATGACGCCCTGGGCCGTGAGATGTCCGGCCTGGACCACCACCGGTGACGTGGCTGTGAAGCCAGGAGGCAAATTCTTGATGTCGACTCGGACTTCGCCAGAAAAACCATCGATCCGTTTCAGGTTGACCGTGAATCGTTTGCCGCTCCCCGCGGGAACCGTGGCATCACGGCCTCCGATCGAGACCTCGAACCTCGGACGAGGTGGCCTGACGGTGAGCCGGTACTTGAAGTCCTTACCTCCAAATCCGCGGACGTCGGTGACACGCACGAGAAAACGATCGGCGGTCGGAGCGGTGAAGGTGAGTCTGGAGTCGCTTCCAATCTGGCGTCGCCCGTCGTCATCGTTGGCGTAGTACAGCGGAAAGACGGGAAGGCCATTGTCAGGCAACCTGGTTCCCGGCCTGTGTGGCTCGACGATGTAGACGTCGGTGTTCAATGCGTGTGCCGTCGCGCTGGTGTCGAAGTAGCACTGTCGCTGGCCGGCGATGGTGTAAAACTGCATCGCGGAATCGGGGCCCTGGGGCATCCGGAAGTTCTTGACGACCTCGCCCGCCATGTAGAGATACTGGTTGAGCCCCATCTCTTCCCAGTTGTCGAGACGTGCACTGTTGGACCGGGAATCGACCGGGCGAAAGGTGATGGCAGAGTCCCGGACCGCTCGCAAGAGAACTCGCAGGACAGGCCGGCCGTCGGCGTGGAGCACCTCGATCCGAGTGTCTGCCGGCGACTTGTCTCGCCTCGCCCGCGTCTCGATCACCCAGCTCTCGTCCTTCTGGCTGGCGAATTGAAACAGGTCGGCATCGCCGGCCAGAACGCCGGTGGCGTGGCCAGGGACGACAAACTCGGTGGCCTCCACCACCTTGTTGTTGGGTTCCCGCTCACTGGTGGTCGGCAACTTGGCCTCGGCCTGGACCTCTCGGCCCCGAGGTGCCGGAATGGCCGTGATCGGCCTGGGTGTCCTGGCGACATCGCCGTCGGCATCAATCTGGATCCTACTGAGAGTTCCGTCGAGGCGACCGACCAACAGCAGTGCGGTGTCGGTTGAAACCGCGACGGCCGCCGGCCAGTCGGATTGGCCGGGGAAGTGGCGACGTTGGGTGACATCGGCGGCCGACCAGGTCTTGATGGACAGATCCTCGCTGGTGCTGACCAGCGTCCGTCCGTCGGACGAGTAGACAAGATTCAGCAGCGGAGCCTGATGAGCAAATCGGGAGACTCGAATCCGGTTGGTGCCCTCGCGACCATCCGAGGTGATCTCCCACATCCTGATCCGGTTGTCGATGCCGCCTGCGACGACGTAACGGCCGTCGGGAGACACGGCCACGGTGTTTTGCCCCTTGGTCGGTTCGATAAACGTGTCGAGCCGTTTGCCGGTCTTGAGGCCCCAGAGCTTGACGGTGCGGTCGCCGCTTGAGGAGGCGAGGAAGCGGCCGCGAGGGTCGAAGGCGACACCGGTGACCGGGCCGTTGTGACCCTTCAACGCCATCAGCTGTTTTCCCGTGGCCACATCCCAGATCACGATCGTCCTGTCGTAGGAACCTGTCGCCAGTCGATGCCCGTCAGCCGACAGCGCCACCGCATTCAGGCTGTCCGAATGGCCTCGGATGGTCCGGACAAGGCGAAGCGCCGGGCCGCGGTCAGCGGCCTCGTTCTTCCCGCTCGCATCACGCTCGATACTGTAGATGCGAGCCTCACCATAGAGACCGGGTTCGCCGGCCGAAGCGACCAGGTGCTTGCCGTCAGCAGAGATCGCCAGGTCGCTCACCTGGCCCGGGAGGCCCGTGAGTGCAGCGATCGGCCGGGACTTGGAGACGTCACCGGGCTGGGGTGGATACGCGTACAGGTCCACTCGCCCGGTCCTGGCGACTGCAAACCAATCGGCTGTCCTGGAAATCACGACGGCGTTGACCGGCTGGCGAACAACACCTCGAGTGGGGACCCGCGGTACGGTCAGCGAAGGGACGGGGTCAACAGCCGGAAAGGGCTTGGCGCCCGAGGCGATCCAGGCCTTGATCACGTCGATCTCTGATCGACGAGGTCCCTTGTTGTTATCAGGAGGCATGAACGGCTTGGCGCGGCGTTCCATCAACTTGACCAGCAGGCTCGCCTCGGGCTTGCCTGCCACAATGGCCGGGCCGCGTTTGCCGCCCTTGAGCGCACTGGTGTGCGACGTCAGCAACAATTCGCCGTCAGCGTCGTCACCGTCGTGACAACTGATGCAGTACTTCTTGAAAATTGCCTGGGCGCTGGCGGCGTGCTGCCCCGTCGGTGGGGCGGCGAGGGCAGACGCCGATGTCAGCGTCATCACCAGCAACATGATGATCGGAAGGCGGAGCTGTGGCATGGGTGGGCTAGTGATTGAACAGGAATTCCCGGGAGCTCAGAACGCTCCAGAATACGTCCTCGATCAACTCGCGACGGTCTCCGGCCGGCGTGTCGGCGAAGATCTTCAGCGTCTCGGACATCTCCCGGTTGGTGGGATAGCGTGACAGCGAGGCGAGATAGATCGACTCGACGATCCGGTAGTCGGGCCAGCCGGCAGCCATCCAACGCGAGATGCGGTTGGTCTTGGATCGCAGCTTCTCGTTGAGCGTGCTGCCGTTGACGATGTGCAGGACCTGGACCATGCTCGGCTCGTCGGATCGCTCGCACTCGCATGTGATCACACGCTCAGGACGCCCGAACGTGCTCAGGAACCGAGAAGCGATGTTGCTGTCCGGCAGCTGCAGAGATCTCGTCCCGGCCGGGTAACCCTTGAATGTGGTCGGTTGACCGGTGGCGGCCGAGATGGCGTCCAGGAGAACCTCGGCTTTGAGCCGTCTCGGGTAGTAACGGGCATAAAAACGTCGGTCCGCTTCATTGCCCGCGGTGATGCGAGAGGACCGCTGGTAGGTCTCGGATGTGACGATCAGGCGGATCAGTGCCTTGAGGTCATAATGGTTCTTGATCAGGTGAGAGCTGAGCCCGGCTAGCAGATCCTCGTTGCTGGGTGGATTGGTCAGTCTCAGGTCGTCGACCTTTTCCACGATTCCCGTGCCCAGGAAGTTGGCCCAGATCCGATTTACGATCGCCCGGGTGAAATACGGGTTTTCGGGAGAAACGAGCCAGTTGGCCAGGTGCACCCGGCGGTCGCCTGGAGTGTCGAATGCCATGGTCTCGCCGTCGAGAGGACGAGGTCGTTGCGGCTTTCCGGTGCGAGGCTGAATCAGCTCACCCGTTGTGGTCGTGAAGATGGACTGGTTGCCGTCGCCTCCCTCCGGGGCCGTCTTAAACCTCACCCGGGAAAACAGGTTGGCCATGCCATAAAACTCGTCGTTGGTCCACTTCTCGAGAGGGTGGTCATGGCATTTTGCGCACTGGATCGACATTCCCAGGAACGCCATCGATACCGTCTCGGCCATGTCAGCCGGATCTCGATGCAAAACGAAGAAGTTGGCGGCGCCGTTGGAATGTGTGGTGCCCCGTGCGGTGACCAG
>MDTE01014537.1_pt1 | contig 14790 bp, 12 predicted proteins | sample 811231 | NCBI WGS metagenome assembly MDTE01 (sample SAMN05326651, study PRJNA326480) | marine metagenome | isolation source: seawater | place: Indian Ocean: Red Sea | collected 2010 | reverse complement strand
GCCCCTGAGTGTATAACGGACTCTGATTGTGATGATGATGGGATACTTGACCCAGATGAGGTTGCCCCTGAGTGTATAACTGATCCTGATTGTGATGATGATGGGATACTTGACCCAGATGAGGTTGCCCCTGAGTGTATAACGGACTCTGATTGTGATGATGATGGGATACTTGACCCAGATGAGGTTGCCCCTGAGTGTATAACTGACCCCGATTTAGAATGCGGAAAAGAAATCACAAAGCCCACACCTGAACCCACTACGGGTCCTAAACAACCAACGCCAACTGGGCCAGGAGAACTTGGCAGCCCAAGCAGTTCATTCCCATGGTGGATTGTTATAGTTGCAGGAATAGCGCTTCTCATAGCTGCCCGAATATTCGTATTCCTATATCTAGGACGACGGTCACCAATTATCACCCACATCGCAATTTCAGAATTTGAAGATGGCTATGAGATAAGGAAGAGACCTGAAAGTGAAGCAACAAGTAAGTTAATGCAGGATTCAGAAATAGACTTCCTTTCTGATGCAGAAGGTTTAACGGACATAAAATTCACTATTCGCTTGGATTCAGGAAAACTTGAATACGGGTCAACAAAGCAGTCATATACGAATAGCGAAGATTTGCCATCACATGTCTTAGAACTAGACGCATTGCCTGAAGTCGTTAGTATCAACGGATTAGTATCGGAAATCATCTGGGCAATAAAAGCAAAGCGAACTCTAGGAATAACATTCTCACTAGAATTTGAAATTGACGGCAAATGGACTGAAATTTCTCAAATCACCGAAGGACAAATAGATTCCGATGAAGACTTTGAAATTCCAACATATTGTCGAGTCGTAGCGAATTCCCCATTCAAAACCAAGCGGTACTCAAATCCAGCTCCCCTAGGGGCAATAGATTTATCAGGAGTTAGCGAAATTCAGGCTCCAAACTAAATCTAAAATTACTTAGTTTAAGGACATCGGTTTGGAATTACTAGAGCAGCTTCAGAACTAGCCCCGTCACTATCCGTAGCGTGAGCTATCAATAACAAATATGAGCCTGCTTCCTCAGGGATAGGGAAAGAAGCTTCTGAAACACCCGGGACGATTAGAGAAGTTCCGCCAATGATATAGTCAGTTAAATCTAAGACATCATCCCCAATTTGGATTGCAAGATCAAGAATTACCGAAGAGTCATCTTCGTCAGAAACTGATATAGAAACAGGTATTAAACCCTCTTCAAGTAATGAACTAAAGCACTCAGGCCCATCAATACCTATCACTGGAGCTCGATTGTTCGGTTCTTGCTCAATAGTAAAAGGAAGCACCGTAGGAGCAACTTCACTAGAACCACTATCTACTTCTTGAGCGCTGGGTGAAGGCTCTACCACTTGCGAAGGGGTTTGTTGACCCTGGCTAACAACATCATCTTCGGGATTTGATAAGAGAACTACAGCGAACGGCAAAGCTATAGCAAATGCAAGAAAAACCGCTAGCCACCTAACGTATTTCTGCCTATTACGGTACTTTGAAGAGGGCATTACCTAACATGCTAGTCCTTTAACATAGCTCTAATTGTGGATCATTCCTCATCTTAAGGGCAACGCGAGATACTCTTCTCCCGTGGAGAACCCAACTTCCGGAACAAGCAACCATTCCAGCATATGGAGGGGTCAACTCCTACCAATTACCCTTGCAAACCTAACTGTTGTTGCGGTTGCAGCTTTTGATGGACTAGCGATAATTGCAGCTTTGCCCAATATCGCGAAAGACCTTGGAAATATATCACTTACCCCGTGGGTCATTACTTCCTTTCTAACTACTTCTGCGATCGCTGCCATTGTTGCCGGACCCATCATTGACGCAATAGGGGTACGTAAAACTTTCCGTATAACAGGAATCTGGTTTCTTCTTACAAGCGCCGCTGTAGCCGTATCGCCAAACCTGCCTGTGCTAATCGCGCTACGAGCCATGCAGGGAATAGGAGGTGGACTCGTTATAGCAGTAGCGTTAGCTTCAGTTGGACTAGCGTATCCAGATCCTCTAAGACCACAAGCATTTGCAACAAACTCCATGGTCTGGGGGACAATGGGACTCGGAGGTCCTGTACTAGCGGGAGCGTTACTAGGCCTGGGCGGTTGGCGTCTAGTTTTCCTGATCCAACTCCCTATAACAGCTCTAGCGTTAGGCATGGGTTGGAATGCTTTGCCAGATGTAAAGCAACAACGACCAATACGGACTATGACCTTTGATACCAAAGGGATAGGAATACTGTCGATTGCCATAACTACCTCACTGATAGCTGTCACAAAAATTTCAAGTCAATTCCTAGTAGCACTCGTACTTTTAATCATCGCTTTTTTCTCTGCTTCAAGATATTGGACGCATTCAGCTGATCATCCCAACCCGGTACTAGAACGTCAACATCTTACCCGCTACCCATTGAGTAGAATCCACCTTGCATCCGCGTTCGCATTAATCACCGGTCTCGCCGCAGATAATTACTTACCCTTGTACATGCAGACCACTCGCGGTCGATCAGAAACGTTTGCAGCTTTCTCAGTAGTTTTCTTAACCGTCGGTTGGACTCTTGCTGCTTTTCTCACCAGTAGATTATTGAATCATTGGCGTGAACAGAGGATTATCCTACTCGGCTCTATCATGATGCCACCATCAGTGTTTATCGCTGGAATCGCAGTTTCTGAAGATTGGTCATTAACTATCCTTTTGGCGGCGTTCTTTGCGATCGGTTCTTCAATCGGTTTCATTTCAACATCAGGGCTAACTTTGCTCCAATCACAAAGCGACCATTCAGAAATGGGGAGATCCAACAGTGCACATCAATTCATACGAACGTTAGCGATTGCTTACGGGGTAGCTATAGGGGGTGCAATACTTCTAGCTGTGGTAAGCGCCCAGACTGGAGATGTTGAAACTGTGCGTAATGTGCTGTCAGGAAGCGACGTCTCAGTAGCCAAGGAGACTGTTCAATCCATAGGCAGTGGGTTCGCATGGATTCACGTCTTTAGCGGAAGTACCGCTCTAGTAGGGCTACTCATAGCTATTTCACTCAATAGAGATAAGCCTAAACCTCAGGAAACTGTTTCTTCGTAACGTTGGACGCCTTAGCCTTTGTTGGGCTAAATTTAAGTCACAATTTGAGTTGAACTCAACCGGTGGCGTATCCCCGGAAGGGCCGATTAGAGAGGAGCTTAGTATGCCTAGCGTACTGGCCTATCACCGACCCGAAATCCTTGAAGAGGCAATAAGTTTGGCCGCCCAACCTAACACGATCGTTATAGGGGGTGGAACGGAAGCAATTCCCAATGTATTAGAAAACCAGAATGGAAATATTGAGATTTTGGACCTTCAAGGGCTTAATCTAGGGGATATAACCGTAACGCGGAACAATGAAGGATCACAGTTGTCAATAGGGGCAATGGTTCGATTATCCGAAGTGCAAGAAAACGTGGAAATCCCTGACCTTCTACGGAACCTAGCGCGCAAAGAGTTGCCGTCAGCTCTCCGAAATCAGGCCACAGTTGGAGGAACCATAGCACTCGCAGATAAAGAAAGTATCTTTCTAGCGGGTCTACTGGGGTTTAAAGCGCAAATAGTAATAAACGGGCAGGTGCAAGTAAGCCTTGAAGAACTACTTAACGGTCCACAACTTGAAGGAATCATAACCTCAATACTGATCCCAATAGGGCAAGATGAAGCTACATCATTCAGATCGGTTGCACGTACTCCGATGGACACTCCGATTGTTTCGGCGATCGCTGTGAAATTTACTAATGGACAAACAAGAGTTGTAGTCACAGGTATTGCCGAAACTCCGGAGATCATACAAGAAGAGAAAGACCTAAAATCTAAAACCCCCAGAGGTGACTTTCGGGGTTCACCCGAGTACCGCCTCCACATAGCAAATGTCCTTTACCAAAGGGTGACTGCCGAGGTTTCCGAATGAAAATCAATTTCACACTAAATGAGAAACCTATTTCAGCGGAAGTTAACCCATACGACACGCTCATGCATGCACTCCGAGAGAAGGGGATGATAAGCGTACGATATGGTTCAGACACCGGAGAGACCGGAGCTTCAGCGGTTCTCATCAATGGCAAACTGGTAAATACCGATTGCATGCTTGCTGCTCAAGCAGACGGCCATAATGTCATAACAGTAGAATGGTTCAACAAACCTGAGCTTCACCCAATACAAGCCGCATTTGTCGCCACAGGAGCCATGCAGTCTGGTTACTCAACCCCCGCTATGATCCTCGGGACATGGGCATTGGTTAGCAGAACCCCTAACCCTACTGAGGATGATGTCAGAGACATGCTCTCAGGAATCCTTGATCGAGAAACCGCATACGTAAAACCGGTAGAGGCGGTGCTTCGTGCAGCTGCCCTTATGAGGGGAGAAAAAAATGAACCATTCGGACCGATTTATCTCCCTCCGCTCACAGATGGGATAGAACCCGCCGACGTCGACCCAAATGACTCTGGCCCCACTAATTCGCCAGCTGTCCCAAGAGTCGTCCCATCCAAAGACGTCCCAGAAATGGCTGTAGTAGGAAAGCCAGAGGTAAAGGTAGATGCGGTTCGATTGGTAAAAGGCAACCCAGCATTTACCGATGATTTCGAAGAAAGAGGACAGCTAATAGCAAAAGTTCTTAGGAGCCCACATGCCCACGCGCGCATCATAGACATTGATGACTCAAAGGCCATAGCTCTAGAAGGCGTCCATGCGGTCTTGCATTACAAGAACACACCAAGAATTAAATATGCATCGGGTGGTCAAAGCTGGCCTAACCCCCACCCACATGATCAAGTTAGTTTCGACAACAAGGTCCGACATGTTGGAGACCGAGTTGCTGCTGTAGCAGCTGAGACAAGTGAAATAGCGATGAAAGCTCTCGGGTTGATAAATGTCGAATATGAAATTTTGCCACACGTCCTTGATGAATTAGAGACACTTGAACCAAATGCACCAGTAATCCATGACGAAGATGACACCGAAGACATACATGATGCAGAAAGAAACATCGTTCTTCGGATAGAAGCTGAGCGCGGTGATGTCGAAAAAGGTGCATTGGAAGCCGACCATGTCTTTGAAGACACCTTCAGGGTGCACCAAGTTCAGCAAGTGCCTATAGAGCCACATATTTCCGTCGCTTGGCTGGATAGCGATGAAAGGCTAGTAGTACGCACAGCCACCCAAGTTCCTTTCCATGTCAGAAGGATGCTCGCTCCCTTGATAAACCGGGATATTAAAGATGTAAGAGTGATCAAGCCTAGAATCGGTGGCGGTTTCGGCGCTAAACAGGAAATGCTCATTGAAGATATAGTTGCTCATCTCGCTATAGCCACGAGGCGACCTGTGAAACTAGAATTGGATAGGAGAGAAGAATTTATTGGCTCAAGGTCACGCCACCCACAGACCCTAACTTTCACCACTGGTGTAACAAACGACGGAAAGCTTATTTCCCAAAAACTCCGTTTAATAGGCAACACCGGACCCTATGGAACCCATGGACAAACTGTCCAAACGGTTGCTGGTTTACGAGGGCTAACATCATATAACGCTGACAATAAGAAATTTGACTGTGATGTCGTCTATACGAACACTCCTGTAGCAGGCGCATATCGAGGTTATGGGGCCCCACAAGCTGAATTCGCACTTGAAGCTCACATGGAAGACATAGCCCACGCCTTAGGAATGGATCCAATAGAGTTTAAACGGCGCAACTGGGTTAATGTAGGGGATGAATTAAACATCGCTCCACACCTAGGCGAACGAGCTGTTGACCCAGAAGACATTGAGGAATATCCCCGGATAACGTCCAATGGCATTGAAGAATGTGTCGCTCAAGGCAAACGAGCCATCGGATGGCACCGAAAGGAAGATCCAGATTGGGTAGCTCCAAAAGAGCAACCGAACATCAGAAGAGGCCTTGGATTCGCCTTCTGTATGCACGGGACAGCAATACCATTTCTAGACATGGGTGGATGCAGCATCAAAATTAATGATGATGGGTCATTCAATATGCTGGTCGGAGCAACAGATCTCGGGACAGGAGCCGATACCGTACTAGGGCAAATAGCAGCTGAAGTTTTAGGTGTCCCTCTGAGCGACATCCAAGTATATTCCTCTGATACAGATGTGACCCCGTTCGATACGGGAGCATACGCATCCAGTACAACCTACATCTCTGGTACCGCAGCGAAACTCGCTGCTGAAAAAGTCCGAGAGAGGCTTAAGGAACGGGCAGCGAAGATGCTAGGGGTAAAAGAACCCTGCACAATTGAATTACGAGACAGGAAAGCTTATGCCCCAGACGGGTCATTTGTCTCCATCGAAGATATAGCTATGGAAGCCTTTCACCTTGAGGACCATGAACAAATAATGGGTACTGCTTCCTATGTTTCTCCTGAATGCCCAGCCCCTTTCGCCGCACAATTCGCTGAAATCGAAGTTGATATTGAAACCGGTCAGGTAACTGTCATAAAGTTAGTGATGGCTGTTGACTGTGGTGTGGCCATCAATCCAGTAACTGCATCGGGTCAAGTAGAAGGAGGAATGCTGCAAGCTTTGGGTTACGCGCACTGTGAGGAATATGCCTTTGATGAAAATGGGCGGATGGTCAATGACAGTCTAGGACCATACAAAATCTATAGAGCAGACGAAATGCCAGATTTCGAAGTATTTCTTATTCAAACAATGGAAGACTCGGGTCCCTTTGGAGCAAAGGCAGTTGCTGAGATACCTAAAGACGGAGTTGCCCCAGCGATCAGAAATGCTATTCTGCAATCAACGGGAGTAGCGATTAATGAGATCCCATTTACTCCCGAACGAGTATGGAAAAAAATACACGAAGCTAGAGACTAAACACGATGGGTCGTTTAGAGGGTAAAACTGTTTTTCTAACCGGTGCAGCCACAGGAATCGGGTCATCGACTTCCCAACGCCTAGCCTCTGAAGGGGCCTCTCTTTACCTTGTCGACGTTCACGAGGAGGAATTGGTAAACACCGCAGAGCTTTGTACAGCCATCGGAGCAACTGTTAGATACATGGTGTGCGATGTGTCTGAAGAAAATGACGTCATTAAAGCAATTTCAGAGACGCTCAGTCATTACGCGAAGTTAGACATCGTAGTAAATATCGCCGGAATGCAAATTTGGCATCATTCACACGAGCACCCTCTTGAAGATTTTGAAAGAACACTTGCAGTGAATCTCTCAGGAACTTTCTTAGTATGCAGAGAAGCTATCCCGCACCTACTTAAGACAGGTGGGTCCATAGTTAACACCGCATCAACGACAGCATTGGCAGGTATCCCGTACTCAGCTGCATACGCTGCTAGCAAAGCGGGAGTTCTCGCGCTTACGAAATCGTTAGCAGTTGAATACGCTAAACAAGGGCTACAGATTAATTGTGTAACCCCTGGCGGAATAAAAACTGCGATGTCAAAAATGCCACCAGTGGAGAATCCAGATATGGATTTACTTCTAAGACAAAGCCCACTCGGGCGTTTCGCGGAGCCTGAAAGCGTCGCTGGCTTAATCGCATACCTCGTTTCAGATGAAGCACGACACATTAATGGAGAGTCAATTCGTGTAGATGGGGGAGCGCTTTCATGACCGTAATCCTCGCAGACTGGGTAATTACTTCAGCTAAGAAACCCCCGCTTGAAGCAAGCGGAATCCGAATCGTGGACGGTGAAGTATCTGAAGTTGGACCAAATACAGACTTAATACAAAAATACCCTGAGGAAGAAACCATTGATGCGAGTGGGAAACTCGTGCTCCCTGGTTTCGTGAATGCCCACACCCACTTGTATGGGGTTTTAGCACATGGAATACCAGTTGAGCATCCACCAGAAGGCTTCTGGGAGTTCCTCAATGACTACTGGTGGCCAAAAGTCGAAGACTCCCTTGACAAAGAGATGATAGCAGCAGCTACCAAATGGGCTTGCGGAGAAATGCTCCAGTCAGGAACGACAACGTTCTTCGATATTCTTGAGGCACCTAACTCACTTCCCGGTTCATTACTTATAGAGCGGGACATCGTAAATGAAAGTGGACTTAGAGGGATTCTTAGTTTCGAAGCAACCGAACGATCCGGTGATCAAATCGCCAAACTGGGAATACAGGAAAACCTAACCCTGCACGAAGCAGCAAAAGACGATGAACTCGTTTCAGCGATGATGTGCCTCCACACAACTTTCACATGCTCTAAGGATTACATTACACAGGCAGCAAAGTTAGCGAAAGAGTATGGACTTGGACTCCATGTTCACTGCAATGAAGGAATGCACGAAGGAATTTGGTGTGAGGAGAATCACTCAAAACGCCCATTAGAACTTTATGAAGACCTTGAGGTAACAAATCCAAGTTTCTTAGCAAGTCAATGCGTGCACCTTTCAGATAAAGAAATGGAAATTATTGCGAGAAATGAAGTAAAGGTAACTCACATGCCGTTGGCGAACTGTGAGGTCGGAGGTGGAATTGCCCCTATCCCAGAACTGCTAGAGGCCGGAGCAACTATCGGGCTAGGAAGTGACGGGTATATTAATGACTTTTATGAAGTGATGAGAGGAGCCTTTCTTATTCATAAAGCCAGATTGCGCGATCCAGGAGTCATGCCCGCAGAGAGCGTTTTGCACATGGCAACTACAGGTGGGGCAAAAGCCCTAGGGCTTGACAATGTCGGTGAATTAGAGGTCGGATTTAGTGCCGACCTCCAGATAATTGATGCTAAATTCCCAACCCCCACTACGCAGAAAAACCTCGTTGAACAGGTTGTTCTGTGGAGAAACGCCACCCATGTAACGGATGTAATGGTTGCTGGTAAATGGCGAGTACGAAACGGCAACCTCGTAGATGTTGATACTGAAGCGACAAGAGCTGCGCTTCACGAGCAAGCAGAGCGGCTGTGGTCAAAGTGAAAATACTTGAGAGACTCCTTTCAGCTGTATCTGAGCGGAAACCAGTTTCGCTCTGTACGGTTATAGATTCAAATAGATCTGTTCCTCGAAAAGCCGGAGCGAAAATGCTTGTCTTTGAAGACGGATCAACATACGACACTATCGGCGGTGGCGAAATGGAAGCGCGCGTCATAGCTGAAGCCCTCAAATCAATAAGAGAAAACAAACCACGTAACTTAAGCTACTCACTTGTAAATCCAACTATAGGAGATCCGGGAGTTTGCGGAGGAGACGTACAAATCTATCTGGAGCCTTATATGCCACAAGTGACCATATACATAATCGGAGCAGGACACATAGGAAAAGCAGTTTCTGAACTCTCTCGATGGCTTGGATACCGAGTCATTGTTTGGGATGATCGAACAGAAGTTGTTAACGAACTTGACGGAAAGGTCGAAGCGCTTTCCGGACCACTTATTGACGCCTTATCCGTTGAGCCCATAGATGAATACACAAGAGTCGTTATCGTGACGCGGAACGCAGAAGTAGATACAGAAATACTGCCTACGATCCTTGCTACTCCAGCTTCCTATATAGGTGTGATGGGAAGCAGTCAGAGATGGAAAGTCGTTAAAGAGGCGTTAGTCAAACAAGGTGTTCCGCAAGAGGATTTAAATCGACTTTCAACTCCTATCGGACTTGATATTTCTGCTGAAAGCCCTGAAGAGATAGCTATTTCAATCATGGCAGAGGTAATTGCTGGTGACAACGCAAGCTAAAAAGCTCTGTGTAGTGAGAGGAGGGGGCGACCTTGCTACAGGAGTTATTTCAAGACTTCACCATTCAGGTTTTCCCGTTATAGTCACCGAGCTGGATCAACCGTTAGCGGTACGAAGAACCGTCTCTGCTGCAAGTGCCGTGTTTGAAGGGATCGTGCGCATAGAAAATATGGAGGTGCATCTAACCAAATCACCATCAGAAGCTATACAAAAAAGCCTCACAGGTCTAGTAAGTGTGCTGGTCTCGCCACTGATCCCGGATGTAGACGCAAAAATTGTTATCGATGCTAGATTGGCGAAAAGAAATATTGACACACAAATCATAGATGCCCCTTTAGTCATAGCCTTAGGACCAGGTTTTATAGCGGGACAGGATTGCCACATGGTGATTGAAACGAAACGAGGCCATGACTTAGGTCGAGTTCTGAGAGCGGGCAGCGCCCTACAGGACACCGGAATTCCTGAACCAGTAGAGGGGTATGGAACGAGCCGAGTGCTCCGTTCTCCCGAGACAGGGTACGTAAACTGGAACGTCCAAATAGGCGACCGGATCTCAGAGAGTCAGGTTCTGGGAAATATCAACAAAAAGGAAATAACTGGACCATTCAATGGTCTCGTACGGGGATTAATCCACCCGTCTGTAAGAGTAGACAAAGACTTTAAAATAGGTGACATAGACCCAAGAATCTCCACAAACTGGAACCGAATTTCCGATAAAGCTCTTGCAGTAGGTGGGGGAGTGCTGGAGGCGATTCTCTCATGGAATCAATAATCCCCCTCAACTCAATAGCTGAAGCTTTAGGGCTCATGGATTCTGAAGCAGGCCACCACATTTCTCTCGTAGGAGGTGGAGGGAAGACAACACTATTGCACGCAATTGGGAGCCAAATTCAGGGTAAGCGAATCCTTACAACTACTACAAAGATGGGGTCCGATCAGAACAATGGAATAAAGACTCTTATCAACCCTAATCCAAGTGAAATACTGGAAATAGAAGATCAGGCAGTAGTCATCTGGAAAGAAATTCAGGGTCCAAAAGCGATAGGGGTTGAAAGGAGTATCTGTGATGAATGGTTCACGATTGTCGACCATGTCATCGTAGAGGCAGATGGGTCACGGAAGCGGCCGTTCAAGGCACCGGCCGATCATGAGCCGGTTGTCCCTTTGACCACGACTCTAATGATCGTCACTATAGGTAGTGACGCACTCGGTAGGGTAATTGCTGATCAATGTCATCGCCCATTACGAGTCGCCGCTCTAGCGGGCTGCGAACCATATCAACGACTAGACCCCTCAAGAGCTGCCAAAGTTCTCTTATCAGATAGGGGAAACCTGAAAGAGCTCCCAAAAGGATCAGAAATGAAAATAGTTGTAACAAAAGTCACGGAAGAGAATTCCCATTTTGTTGATGAGCTGGAAAGCTGCATAAAGTCAATTTCTCCAACACAGGAGATCTTCGCGGTAACGTTTGATGAAAAAATCGGAAAGTCTAAAAATGGTCAGCCCTAGCATAAATGTGATACCTGAATGTCCCCTATCGGAAATAGTAGATATAGCGAAAGAAGCCGAAGCCCTTGGGTTTGAACGTTGCTGGGTTTATGACGAAGGATTAGAAACTCGAGATGTCCACGTAGTCATGACAGCGATAGCCATGGCTACTAATAAAATAGAAATCGGCCCTGGAATTACTAACCCGTATACAAGACATCCAGGACAAACAGCAGCTGCGATTGCAACCCTGAACGAATTAAGCCATGGTCGCGCGTTCCTTGGAGTTGGGGCAGGAGGATCACTCACACTCAACCCACTAGGAATTAAACGGGAGAAACCACTAGGAGCGGTCCGGAACATGATTGAAATAGCGAAAGAGCTCTTCTCGGGACAACAGGTTTCCTATGAAGGCCCAATTGCTTCCCTGTCCTCAGCAAAAATAGATTACGTAGAATCCGGAATTGAAGTTTGGTTGGCCGGACGAGGACCAAAGATGCTTGCAATGGGAGCCGCGCTGGCCGACGGCGTTATGCTTGATTTCATTTACAAACCCGAGTTAGACAAATACGTGAAAAGAATTACCGATCATGGTGAAGCGAAAATCTGCTACTCAACTGCGATAGTTACGGAACAAGAGGATCTAGAGTTCGTTCGCCCTCATATGACCTATCGGCTTGTAGATGCCCCTGACAGCGTCAAAGAAGCAATTGGTATCAAAGACGAACAAGTAGAAATAATCAAAGAAGCTATGAGTCAAGGGTTAAATATAGCTGCAAAACACGTTCAAGATGAATGGATAAAACCATTTATAATTCAAGGAAATATTCAACAATGCCGAGAAGAGATAGAGGAAATATGCTCAACGAATGGAATAGATGAATTTCTAGTTCCAATGTTCGAGATGGCAGACCAGAAAAAATACTTGAATCAAATCGTTAAAATTTTCTCCAGTTCCTAACGCAAAGGTTCCGGTAAAGAACGCTTAAGAAAATTACCATGGCTGGAGCTGCCAACGAATTCCCGATTTCTAACAACAAAACTGCCGCGACTAATCACAGTTTCTGCTTGCCCCTTTACTGACATTCCTTCCCAAACAGAGTGATCAACTGCCATATGGTGGCTAGAGACACCAAGAACGTGTTCCGTATCAGGGTTATAGATAACTATGTCAGCATCAGCTCCAGGAGCAATAATGCCCTTTCGACCTTGCAGGCCAAATAGGCGAGCCGGAGTAGTTGAACATATCTCTACCCAGCGTTGCAAACTGATTTCGCCATTTCGGACACCTTGATACAGGAGATCCATCCGGTGTTCAATTACGCCGAGACCATTCGGAGTTTCCCTAAAATCATCGACTCCAAGCAATTTCTCAGAATCACAGAATGGGCAGTGATCCGTAGCAACCACTGAAAGATCATCAGTTCGTAATCCCATCCAGAGGCTATCCTGATTGCCATCCGCAGACGAACGAAGTGGCGGAGAGCAAATATGACGGACGCCGTCAATTCCAGGCTGGTCCAAATGCTGTTCGAGGCTCAAATACAAGTATTGTGGGCAAGTTTCCGCAAAGACATTACGTCCCTCATCCCTCGCTCTGGCGACTTCCTTAAGGGCATTTGAAGAGGAAAGGTGGACTATGTATAGAGGAGCCCCAGCTACGACAGCTAATTGGATAGCACGATGAGCTGCTTCTCCTTCAAGCTCGGGTGGTCGAGTTCGTCCATGCCAGATAGACCCAGTATTGCCTCGTTCAGCAGCCTGATCACGGAGTACATCAATCGCTATCCCATTCTCCGCATGCATCATAGTCATTGCCCCAGACTCTGCAGCTAGCTGCATCACTTGGAGTATTTGCCCATCATCCGAATACCACGCGTCGGGATAGGCCATGAATAATTTGTAACTGGTAACACCCGATTCAACTAACCCTTCAATGTCAATAAGTGACTGTTCATTAACATCTCCAATCGAGAGATGAAGGGAATAATCAATCGCGCATTGCCCCTCTGCCTCTGCAAGACGTGACTCAAGAGCTTCGGGGATAGCCGTCCCCTTTATTTGGCCAGCGAAATCTATGACGGTCGTAGTTCCACCCCAAGCAGCTGCCTGCGTACCGCTTTCAAATGAATCACTAGAAGTCGCTGCAGGTGTCATTGGCAACTGAAGGTGTACATGGGCATCAACACCCCCAGGGATCACATAGTTCCCTGAAGCGTCAATAACGTCAACATCTCCTCGCTGAGCTGACTCTGATAGGTCACTTCCCGGGGAAAGCACAGCAATGATTCTTTCTCCCTCTATTAGTACATCCGACTCAGAGCAATGGGTCGCATTAACAACTGTTCCCCCCTTTATTAGCTTTGTTGCCATTGCTTACCTTCCAAATGAAAAATCACGTATCTCTCTCATAGCTTCGCAAAGAGAATCTACGGCGGACAGAAAGAGTTTTTCCCCAAGTTCACGAGAAGCGCCTGTTGGGTCGCCAATGTAACCATCATCATGGAAATCATTTGACAGCCAACCAAAAGAAACTGAACCCCCGAACTTAACATGAGTATTCTCAGCAAGCTTTTCGGGAATTCGTCTTTCAGCCTTAGCTAAATCAACTTGTTCCGGTCGTAAATACATGAAGACAGAGGTTTCGTCTCGTCCCCCATGAATTCCCATCCCGAGTTCATCAACGTTTGACTCTCCGCCATAGGCAGGTGGTAGAGAAGGATGCATCAAGAATGTCTGTAAAGAATATTTCACCCGGATCTCTCGTAAAGCAGTAGCGAGCATGGTTGTATTTCCTCCATGGCCATTAAGAAAAACTAATTTCCTAGCAGGAGTTTCGGCAACTGAACGACCAATGTCATCAAGGGTCGCCATTAAGGTTTCGTTACTTAGCGAAATCGTCCCTGCAGACCAGTCATGTTCATTAGATTTAGAAATTGGGAGTGTCGGTAGCAACCAAATATCAACATCATCCCGGCACTGGTCCAAGACCGCACGCGCCGTTTCCTCCGCGATAATAAAATCAACGGATAATGGGAGATGCGGCCCATGTTGCTCTATGGCACCAATAGGCAACAGAAGAATAGAGTCCTCACCTAGCAAGCCAGGAATCTCTGGCCCTTTTAGATCTTCGTACATACCGCTCATAGCTTGAGATTAGCGCCTTCCCGAAGAACTTCTCCGTAATATGTTAGGGAAACTATCAAAATTTGCTCCGCTAGCTAAGTGTTCCATAAGCGTTTCGAACGTAAGGCTAGGTTTCTATGGGCTTCAGTCAGGTCTACGCCGACCAATTCCCCCTCCGAGATTCTATGCTCTCCGTTTACGAATAATTCGCGTACTCGCCGGTCAGGTCCAAGAATCAAGCCAGCAATAGGGTCTTCAATGCCAGCGAGATCGCTTCCCTCCCACACAGCGAAATCCGCTGGAGCCCCAATCTCAAATAATCCGAACTGATCTAATCCAAGACATTTCGCTCCGCCAATGGTTCCAATTTCTAAGACATCTTTAGGCATAAGAGCATCGGCTCGACCTTCGCGAATCCTAGCTGTGTACAGCGCTTGACGAAGTTCAGGGAAGAGTCCGCCAACTTCGTTACTTGCTACACCG
>MDTE01200526.1_pt1 | contig 14791 bp, 9 predicted proteins | sample 811231 | NCBI WGS metagenome assembly MDTE01 (sample SAMN05326651, study PRJNA326480) | marine metagenome | isolation source: seawater | place: Indian Ocean: Red Sea | collected 2010 | reverse complement strand
GCACGCGAAGCTCTATTCCTTCACCCTCAAATAGGCTGTCGACGGAAGGCACCAAGCCCTCGCTGGGAAGGCTGGGTCAATTCTCGGGCAAGAACTCGAACCAGTTGAGGTTCATCTGGGGGTTGGGTCCAGCGAACGTCACATACAACTCGAAGGACTCGCCGGGATTCTCAACCGGCGCACTGAAACTATCAAACGTGTCGCTGCCTCCCGTGTCCTGAATCAAGACCGAGCCCAGCACCTTTCCCTCACGGCTTCCTTGACGGAACTCTACTTGTCCTCCCACTCCCTGACTGCTGGCGCGGCAAACGACCCGCGAAATCCCATGGAGATCCACCGGTCCGAAGCGGGCCCAGGCCTGTCCCGTGGGCGACCCAAAATGTCGCTGCCTCCCTTCGCCATCGTTGTTTCTTCCGATGCTGACTCCATCGCGCTCCAGCGCCTCCTCCGCCTCGAACCGCGGGCTCCTCAACTCCACGCTGGCGGAGGCCGTCAAGGGGCCCACCGGATCCGCTCCTCGATCCGTGTAGGACGCGGTAAGCGTGTAGGTCTTGGGCGCATTCCCCTCGGGCCGAGGTTCGATCTGAAGCTGGGCTTGGGAGAAGGCGTCCACCATCGCCATCGATGCCTTTCCTTCGCGCTGACCCAGGATCCATTCGACCATCTGCCGGGCTTCATTCAAGGAATGTTGCGGGTGGGGCAGCATGGGCACTTCGCTCCACACAGTCGCCGATCCATTGATCACGCGTTGGGCTGCCCGATCAAGCGCCTCGGCGTCGTTCTCGTATCGTTTGGCGATCTCCAGAATCGCGGGCCCCACTATCTTGTGCCCCAGGGCGTGGCAGTTGAAGCAGTCGCTTCCTCGCATCAACTTGAGGCCGATGGGATCCCGCTCACTGGGGCCGCTTGCTTGCAACTGCCCTCCCCGGACATTGATCTTTCCCATCGACTCATCGTCTTCGTAATCATAGCCCTCGATCCGAAACGCCAGGGGCCGACCCCAATGAAAAAAACCACCCGGTTTGGGGGACTCGAATTGGATTTCCGGCGGGGTGTTTCCCACCAATGCCGGGGTCCGGACAACGCTTTTTTCTCCCTTTGAATCCAACACGGTCAATTCGACATGATAGACCCCGTTCTCCTCGAAGGTGATCGATGGATTTTTTTCCCGTGAAACCACGGAACCCCCCGCCTGAGTGCGCCACTCATAGCGAAGGGAATCGCCTGAATCTGGATCCATCGTACCTTCGCTTGAAAAACGCGCGGTCAAGGGTGCCCGACCAATGTGGTTCGAGGCCTCGATTTTCGCAATGGGAGCCCGGTTGCCGCGGTTGTAATTGACCCGCAACAGGCGAGAATCCTCGTTGAAACCCCAGGTGTCCCCGTACTCGAGGACATACAATTCCCCTTCCGGACCGAATTTTATGTCAACGGGGCGTTTCAGGGAATGCCCTTCGAGGAAAGGCTCGATCCGAACCATTTCGGAATGCTCGTCGAGGTGCACCACCATGATCCAATGCCGGCTCCATTCGAAGATAAAGAGGCAGTTATCATAATACCGCGGCAGTTTGTGGGGCGACTCCGGGTAGGCATCGTAATGATAAACCGGCCCCGCACAGGCCGTCCGACCGCCACTGCCAAGCACGGAGAACTTCTCAAACGAGGCCGCCGGGTAATAGATCCATGCCCCCTGGGCAGGTGGCAAGATCTGGCTGCCCGTATTGTTCGGCGAGCGATTGATCGGTCTTGATACATCATACTTCGGACCCGAGGTATTGGTCTCGAGATCCCAATCGTTGTAGGCGTAATTATCTCCCACAAAATAGGGCCATCCAAAGAATCCCGGCTTTCGCGCCTGATTGACTTCATCATATCCCCGGGGCCCCCGATCCGGCTGATCGCGGCCGGCGTCCGGCCCTACGTCGCCCCAGTAGAGGATTCCCGTTTTCTGGTCGACCGAGATGCGCCAGGGGTTGCGACATCCCATGATATAGATCTCCGGTTTGCCATAAATCTCCGGCAAGCCCTGGTCCGCCTTCACCTCGGGAAACAGGTTCCCTTCCGGAATCTCGTATCCTCCCTCCGGCAGGGGACGGATTCGAATGATACCGCCTCGGACATCCATCGTGTTCCCCGACGAGTTCTGCGCATCGAACGGATCACGCCCCGGTCGCTCATCGATCGGCGCGAAGCCCCGCGAATCACCGAATGGGTTGGTGTTGTCCCCCGCGGAAATATAGAGCGTTCCATCCGGACCAAACGCCATCGATCCCGCCTCGTGACAACAACTGTCCTTCTTTCGGTCGGTTGAGAACTTATAGATTAAGGTCTCCGTTGATTGGTCGAGGACATCACCGTTCATGGTGAACCGGCTGATCCACTCCTCCGAATGAACGGGATGGGAGTATTTGAGGTAGAGCCACTGATTCCGCTCAAAGTTGGGGTCGAGCAAGAGTCCCAACAAGCCGCTTTCCTGCTGATCGTAGACCTCGAAGTTCGCGGCCACCGTGACCCGGCCATCGCTCGGGTGCCAGATTTTCACCGCTCCATGGAGTTCGATGTAAAACAATCGGCCATCCGGCGCCGGTGCCATGATGAGCGGCTTTTCCATCCCCTGTTCAAGCACCGAAACCTCCAGGCGATCCGGATCCGCTGCCGGGGCGTTGAGATCGGCGCGCGCCGTGGCCAGACAAACCAAACTGAGACCTAATACGTTACAAAATCGTGTCAGTGAACCCATGCCCGATAAGCTTTCGGCTTCCAAACATTCTGGCAAGGAGAATCCGCTTGGCCCTACCCCCGGAACAGCGGCTTCGCCCTCGACGACTTCCCTTCGCTCGTCGACAATCTACCCATCCGTCGCAAGCCCGCTCCCCCCCTCGACCGCCTCGTCCTGGTGATGGCGATCGTCGAGTGCCTCTCCCTCTCCCCACCCGAACCAAAACCACCCTCTACGATGGCGGCGTCCGGATGCCCACGGCGATCCGCTGGGGCGCCCGGGTCACCCCCCAACAGCGAATCCGTCAATTCATCTCCCACATCGATTTTGCCCCCACCTTTCTCGAGGCGGCGGGCATTTCTATTCCCGACACCGTCACCGGACAAAGTTTCCTCCATCTCATCATCCCCGGCCTGGAACGCCACAACTACTGCCGTCCCAATGGGGCGACCTATCCCATCCGGGTCATTCGGACCCACCGCTACGTCTATCTCCGAAACTTCAAACCCGACCGTTGGCCCACCGGCGGTCCCGACTTCATCTCCTCCAACAAGGCCCCACACGGCGACATCGACGACGGGCCCTTCAAGGACTACCTGCTGAGTGACCAGACCAAAGCACTTTTCCCGATCCCTTAGGGCCTGACCGTCGACAAACGCCCCGGGAGGAATTGTATGACCTCAGCCAAGCCCCTCACCAACTCACCAATGTCGCCGACCAGCCGAAGCATTCCACCATCAAGGCCACCCTCTGGCAAACGCTGGAGACCTGCTGCCGCAAAACCGACGACCCGCGATTGAGAGGAGAGGATCCCTGGCAAACCTATCTCTACCGACAAACCGACGGATTCGGTGTCACCTATAACCTCGGTCCCTCGGAAGAAGAACGGGCGGCAGCAAGAAACCGGGCCAAGCACCAGTTCAGTCCGGGGGCAAATGAATGACCGCCTCTCGAACCCCCAAGGGCCAACGATCTCCCCTCTGAAGCCGTCACTCGGCTGGCCCCTCCCAGGATGACGGGAGCCCATACCGCCACCCCGCGCAAAGGGCCACCGACCCCGACAAACGTCGTCCCCGCGCCCCCAAGCAAGGACAAATTGTTTTCCAAGACCAAACCGATCGATTAGGGTCCCCGCTCTCAAGACGACGATGAACCCCTCCGAACTCAAATCACGCATTTCCTCCGGATTGCTCTCGTTTCCGGTTACCGACTTCGATGCCGAAGGTCATTTCAAACCCAAAGGCTACGCGGCCCGACTGGAATGGCTGACCCCCTATGGCGCCACCGCCTTGTTCGCTGCGGGCGGGACCGGAGAGTTCTTTTCACTGGAGGCAAGCGAGTACGCCTCGGTGATCAAAACCGCGACGGAAACCTGCAAGGATCGAGTCCCCATTATTGCGGGAGCGGGCGGACCAACCCGCGCCGCCGTGGCCTTCGCCCAGGAGGCGGAGCGACAGGGGGCCGACGGGCTCCTCCTCCTCCCGCACTATCTGACCCAGGCGTCTCAAGCAGGGCTTGCCGCCCACGTCAAAGCCGTTTGTCAGGCCACGAAGCTTGGAGTGATCGTTTACAATCGCGGCGTCTGCCGACTCCAACCCGATACCCTCGCCGGCCTGGCAGATGCCTGTTCGAACCTCGTCGGGTTCAAGGATGGAATTGGCGATATCGAACTGATGGTCACCATCCGGCAAACACTCGGCGACCGCTTCTCCTATTTGGGAGGCCTTCCGACCGCCGAGGTTTTCGCCGCGCCCTACAGAGCCCTCGGCGTCCCGGTTTATTCTTCCGCCGTTTTCAACTTTATCCCCAAGACTGCCATGGCGTTCTATCAAGCGGTGGCCGCAGACGATACCGAAACCCAACACCGACTCTTTGAACAATTCTTTTTTCCCCTGGTGGCGCTCCGTAATCGTTGCCCGGGATATGCCGTCAGCATGATCAAGGCCGGAGCAAGGCTGGTCGGGCACGACGCCGGCCCCGTGCGTCCTCCTCTCACCGACCTCACGACCGAGGAGGAGCAAACCCTGCGGGAACTCATCGATCGAGTCGGCCCCCAATAGCCGCCACCTCTTTTCGATTGTGGAGACACCCAAGGTCACCGATCTGAAGGCCATCCCGGTCGCCGGTCAGGATAGCATGCTGCTCAACCTGAGCGGCGCCCATGGACCGTTCTTCACTCGCAACGTCGTTCTATTGTCCGACTCAGCAGGCCGCACCGGCGTCGGCGAAGTGCCCGGCGGGGAAAGGATTCGACAAACCATTGAGGAAGCAAGGGAACTGGTTCTCGGCAACCCGGTCACCGCCGCCGCCGAAGTCCTGAGGCGGATTGAAGATCAATTCGGGAACCGGGATGCCGGGGGACGAGGCCAACAGACCTTCGATCAACGCACCACGATCCACGCCATGACCGCGGTAGAGGCCGCTCTCTTGGATCTGCAAGGCCAGCACGAAGGCGTTCCCGTCGCCGACCTCTTGGGAGAGGGACGACAACGCGAGGACATCGAAGTCCTGGGATACCTGTTCTACGTCGGGGACCGAAAACGAACAACGCTCCCTTACCGAGCCGGTGACAACGAGACCGACGACTGGCTCCGATTGCGAGACGAGGAGGCCATGAACCCCGAATCGATCGTCCGCCTCGCCGAGGCCGCCCACGAGCGATACGGGTTCAACGACTTTAAACTCAAAGGCGGCGTTTGCGCCGGTGAGGAGGAGATGCAGGCCATCGCGGCTCTGAAACACCGCTTCCCCGACGCGCGAATCACGCTCGATCCCAACGGGGCCTGGTCTCTGGACGAGGCGATCGGGCTTTGCCAGGGACAGAACGAGCTCCTGGCCTACGCCGAGGACCCGTGCGGTGCCGAGGAGGGACGCAACGGCCGGCAAGTGATGGCCGATTTTCGAACGGCCACCGGGCTCCCGACGGCGACCAACATGGTCGCCACGGACTGGCCCCAATTAAACGAGGCGATCGAATTGAGGGCCGTCGACATTCCCCTGGCCGACCCCCATTTCTGGACCCTGCAAGGGTCGGTCAAGGTGGCGCAGGTCTGCCGCCAGCACGATCTCGTTTGGGGCTCCCATTCGAACAATCATTTTGATATCTCCCTGGCCATGTTCACCCATGCCGCGGCCGCCGCACCCGGGCGGACGACCGCCATCGACACCCATTGGATCTGGCAGGATGGTCAACGCCTGACCCAGGAGCCCTTCCAAATTAAAAACGGTCTCCTCCGGATTCCCGAGCGTCCCGGTCTGGGAATCGACATCGACATCAACCAGCTTGAACAAGCCAACGACCTCTTCCAACGGATGAATCTCGGCGCCCGGGATGACGCCGCCGCCATGCAATCCCTCATTCCCGGCTGGAGATTTGATCCAAAACGTCCCTGCCTGCTGCGCTGACCCCGTCTCCCAGGTCATGCCGCGCCTTTCCCGCCGTGAGGTGCCGCCCGAACCGGCTACTGTCCGGCCTGCAATGCCACTTCCTCGTATGGCTGGATCACGACAAAGCCCTCCCCGTCAAATTCCATCTGAATACTCTCCCCACTCCCGCGACCCAAGAAGGTCTTGAGGGAAACATCCTTTTTGAACTTCGGCTGCAGATTGCCTGACCATGCCACCGTGGCATTGGGGTCGGTGGTGACGGGCACGCCCGAACGAACCTCCAGCGTCACCGGATCATAGTGGGTGCACAAGGCGATGAGCCCCGTCCCTTCCAAGCGAACATTGAAGAGGCCTCCCGCAAGCATCGCCCCGACCTTCTTCATCATTTCGATCTGGTTGGAGATACAATCCTCGAACGCGAGAACATCGTTGCCATTGACGTAGATCGACTCGTTGTCCAGATGAAGGATGGTCACTTTCTTTCCGGCATCCGCCAGATAGATCGTCCCCTGCCCTTCGGCCTTAGTCAACTTGGCCCCTTCTCCGCTAACCGCCTTCTTCAACAAATTGCCCATCCCCTGGCTCATGATCCCTTCCCGGGTGAACTTGACCGTTCCCTGGTAGGCGACCATCGATCCCATTTTCGTCCAAATGGCCCCGTCAAGATTGACCTCGAGCATGCGGTCGGTCTCAAGCTCGAAGAGTCCCTCGCCACGATCCTTGTTCTTGGTCCTGGCAACAAATTCAGAAATGGAATGATGGTTCATCGCTATCAGATGGATTCTTGTTCCGTCAGACTACTCCAAAACACGGACCCGACCACTCCGATCGACCACGATGGTTTTGGCCCGTTCCGGGATGGGAGAAACGGTTTCACGCCCTCCAGGCCATTTGACCTTAAGGTGGCTTGCTCCCGAGGGAAAGACTTGAGTGGGGCTGTCCTGGGACCAATAACCGGCCCCCGCATGAATCTCCCGCACCGTTCCGTATTGCTGACCATCCCCCACTGAAATCATCGCGCCTATCCCGGTCCGGTTGTTCGCTCCGGCACGAACCATGACCCGCAGGCCCGCCGCCTTTCCTTGGTTGCGGAAGAGCCGGGTCGCGCCCCCGTTCTGGCTCACCACCAGATCCGGTCGCCCGTCTTTGTTGTAGTCGCCGAGGGCGGCACCCCGCTGTTCGCCATAAATTCGAATCCCGCTTGCCTCGGCGGGCAACACCGTCCATTCGCCCTCGCCCCTCCCCTGCAGGAGCAATCCCCGTCCCGCATCCATCCGGCTCATTTCAGACCGGAGGTGAAAGAGGTTTTGACTGAGAAAGAGATCCTCATGACCGTCGAGATTGACATCCCCCACCAACACGGAAAAGGCGGGCGCCAACTGCGCTTCCCAGGGCAGGGGCCGCGACTCAAACCGATCGCCCCGGTTGAAAAAAACGGTATGGGCATGGGTCTTGACCCGGAACCGGGAGACCGTCTCGAACTGGTCCCCCAGGATTCCCCTCATCGTTTCCTTGGAGAATCGGGAAAAGGTTCGAAACCGTTCACGCACTCCCGGCATGACTTCAGAATAGATCCCGAAACCCCGCAGCGGTAAGGGATCTCCCGAGCTTCGGTCCAAATAGGCTTCCAGCAACAAGACGGGGCCTGGTTGGGTCCATCTCCCGGCGTAGACCCTCAGATTCTCGGCACCGAAGGGTTGATAGGCGTGGTTCCACCCCCAATTGGTCGCCACCAAATCCATCCGCCCGTCCCCATCCAAGTCCCCGGCATTGATTCCGTGCCACCACCCCGTCTCGTCGCTCATCCCCCACGCTGAGGTCGACTTGGTCAAAACTCCGGCTTCATTATCGAAGATATGGATCGGCCCCCATTCACAGGCCAATATCAGATCAGGGAACCCATCCCCCTTCAGATCCGACCACACCGCCCCGCTCACCAACCCGATCCCCTGGAAGAGCGCCTCGCCCTGGGGGCTCGGCTCGAAGTCTCCCTCCTGATTGATCCACAACTGGGAATCCGCGGCGAGCGGGTATTCGCCGGGCACCACCCGTCCCCCCATGAAGAGGTCCAGGTCGCCATCGCCATCCAGATCGCTCAGGGTCAACGGGCCGAAACTACTCTTGGCGGCACCGAGCGATTCGGGTCGTGCCGATTCGTCCGCCCTCATGATCGAGATCCCCGCCCCCGAGGCGCTTCCATCCTCGTAATTCGACAACGCCGCGCCCAGGAGGACGCCCGCCCGCTCCGTACTCCATGAGACCAACCCCGCCTGGTCTCGACTCTGAACCGGATTCAACTGAGCAGAGGATCGCGACCGAAAGGTCCCGCCATCCTGATTCATCAAGACCGCCATCTGCCCGCCTCGCCCCGTTCCGATCACCAGATCCTCAAACCCATCCTCATCGAGATCGCTCCACAGCACCCCAGGCCCCAATTCACTCAAGCCTCGGTGAAGGAGCGGTTGCCGGAAAAAATCATCAAAGAAGACCTCACGATGGGTGTGAGCAAGCGAACGGGTCGCGTCGGCAAACAAAGGCAGGGGCCTTGATTCCGACGCCGGATCCTCCGCTGCTTGGGAAGCCGTGGCCTCATCAATCTCGTAGATGCGATTGGCTCGAACCCCCTCAATTCGGGAGCGACGTCCGCTCCGCCACTCCACCTCAAGCACCGCATCCTCGATGCCCTCGGCACAGGCAAAAACGCGCATGGGATCGTCGCTGGAGAGGTAACGCCCACCCGCGATGACTTCCTGACTCTGCGATCGGGGAAGACCGATATACCGGATCTTGGCGCCAATTCCATAGGTGTTCGGCGCTTGCCCCTTCAACCGAACGGCCACCCGTCCCCCGCCACTTTGATTCCGGAAAACCCCGGCCACGCCATTGAGATTATTGGTGACCACATCCTGATCGCCATCCCCGTCCAGGTCGGCCAGGATCATCCCGTGGGACACGGCAGCCTGGTCAAAGCCCCATCGTTCACTGACCTCTTCAAAGGAAAAATCACCTCGATTTCGAAAGGCTACATTGGGCGTCGCCAACCGAGCATACATGTTGTTGAGTCTCAGAATATCGTTCCGGCTCAACCGGGGATTCTTGATCTGCTGTTCAATCTGACGCCGAACATCGACATTCAAGGCGTCTCGTTCATGACCATTGGTCACGAGAAGGTCCTCGAACCCATCCAGGTCCACATCCAGAAAGATGGGCGTCCAAGCCCACTCCGCCGCGTGCGTGCCGGCCCAATAGGCCACCTCGGCAAACGTTCCGTCCCCCCGGTTTCGATACATCGTATTGCGAGAAAACTGAGGTCTTCGGTTCAAATCATCCCCCCGCTCGCTCGGCCGGAGCGCCTCCCCCATCTGGACCATGCGTTTCTCATGACTCCGGCTCAGCATGTCCATCACGACAAAATCGTCATGTCCGTCCCGGTCCACATCGGCAAAATCGATCCCCATGGAAAACCGACTCGTGTTCCGAAGCGCCAGCGGTGATATGAGTTGAAAACGGCCCTTCCCCTGATTCAACCAGACACGATCCGGCGCGCTGAAGTCGTTGCACACGTAAAGGTCCGGCGCCCGATCGCCATTGAGATCCCGGAACATCGCGGACAACCCCCACTCAAAGGGCTGTTCCCTCCATGGCTGACCGGCTTCATTGAGAAAAGTGCCCTCATGAAAGGGAACCTGACGAAACCGCCCGCGCCCGTCATTGAGAAAAAAGGCGTCAATCTCCCCGTTTTCAACGATCTTGTTATTCTCCGTCAGCGAGAATCGTCCCACCAAGTCCGGCTCGGTGACCGGTCTCCCGTTGAAACTCACGACCATGGGCTTTCCGTTGATGTTGTTCCCTCTTATTTTAGGCCGGGGACGATCCCGATAGGTCCACGTGCGATAATTGACGAGATAGAGATCCAGGTCGGCATCCCCGTCGACATCCGCCAGGGCGAGCGACATCCCTCCCTTCCCGGCATTGGGCGCACGCCCTCGCGTTTGCCAGGTGAACTTAGCCTTTCCGTCATTGGTAAAAAGATGGGTTCCCTGGCCGACCGTATTGACCAGGAGATCAAGGTCGCGATCCCCGTCGATATCCGCCAAGGCGCACCCCGTCGAGGCCAACCCCTCGGCACCCACGCCCGATTCATCGGTGATATCCTGAAACTTCCAACGCCCCTGATTGCGATAGAGCCGGTTCTTTCCATCGAGTCCCGAGAAAAAGAGATCGACCTTCCCGTCGGCGTCGACGTCTCCGGCGGTGACTCCCGAACCATTCAAGTAGATCTGATTGGTCAGATATCGAGACCGGGCGAGCACATTGGTAAAATACAACCCAGTGAACGCGGGCGCCATCGTGGCAAACCCCGGCTCGATGCCCGACTCGACCGTGAGTGCCGCCGAGCGATAGCCCGGCCCTTCTTCCCAATCGGCCCCCCGGACGGACGACGCCAGCGGGAATTCCACCAGGAGGATCGCCAGCGCCAACGACACACCCCCACGCCGCCTGGCCAGAATCGAGCGGTCGTCTTGCAGGCGTCCCTTCATTCTGATCGGCGACTCCGCTGAGCCGCTTGGCGGGCTCTGGCCGTGCTTCGAGCCGCTTGCACTTCTTTTGACCCCGGGGCCAACCCTTCCAATCGTTCTATCTGGCGGAAGGCCTCTTCAAATTGTCCGGTCTCCACCAGCGCGCGGGTATACCCTAAGCGGACCTCCAGGACATGGGGCATCAATTCCACCGCCCGTTTGAGGTGATCCCGCGCGGCGTCAAAGTGATGGAATTTAAAATGGAGCCGAGCCAAAAGATAGGAAAGGTTCCAATCATCGGGAAACCTCGCCATGGCCTCCTGATAAGCTTGAAAGGCGATTGCCACATCCTCACTTTGGAGATCACCATATTGTTCTTTCAAGTGGGCCCGGGCGGCCGCGATCCGAGCCTCATGGCCCATCTGATCGAGAAAGGGCGCATGCGTCGTCATGTCCATGATCGAGGATTCCAGCAAGCCTTCGTTCAACCGGTTATAGGCCAGCGCACGGGCACAGTCCTCCAACGACGGAGGCGCGATCACTTCGCTTCCCTGGAGACCCAGCCTCGCCGAGAGGAGGCGCTGAACCTCCCGAAAGAACAAGGTCGCGATCCGGTAGTCTCCGGCAAACCGAAAGTGGACGTGTTCATAAAACGATTCAAACCCCGGCACGTTTGCAGGCGCCTCCGCCAGCGCCGCCAGTTCGCGATCACTCTCCAGGAGCACCCCGTCAGATTCCGGGAATTGCGCCCCCAATTCCCTCACCACTTCATTGAGTCCGCTATCGGCCCGGAAGGGAAGCGCATCCAAATCCCGCGCCCGGGAGAACGCCTCGGCCGCGGCCTCCCCTTGGTTCAGTCTCGACCGACAGATGCCCATGCGATAGATCAATTCGGCATACGCCGAATCAATCGCCTCGGCCTTCGAATACTCCGCCAGGGCCTCTTCATGATTTCCCAAGGACAGATGATTGCCCCCCCGTTGAAAGGCACCCTCCCATTGGTTCCGCTCCGCCTCGATCAAGCCGGGCCGATGAAGGGATCCCAGCGGCGGACAGTCACGGAGGTTGACGGCAACGGTGGAGAGAATGCACTTGGCTTGACTCCGCCGGGCCGCCTCGACCACGTCGGTCAAGTTTTGGCGAAAGTTGTCGTAGACCGCCTGACGTCCGGGATCATCGGCCGCCAATCGGTGGTTCCGAAAAAATGCCATGTCCTGCTCCCCTTCAGGCTGCCTTGGTGCCAGAAACTTCGTCATCGGAGCCATGAGCTGTCCGATGCGGCTGGACCGGACGTCCTGAATCAACCGGAGCAACCACAGTTGCCCCGTAAGGCCCCGGGAGTCGGGTCCGGGGGCGTGCAATCCGACGAGCTCATTGTTCCCCATGTAGACGAGGAACAGATCGGGCTCGCGCTGGGCACAATCCCGGGCAATCGATCGCACCAGATGGGAGTTAATCCCCGGCATGGCGGCATTGATGACCTCAAATTCCTGCTCAGGGAATTTGAGCGACAGCATCCGCTCCAGGATCCGAACGAAGCCATAGGCGGACTCCGGAGTCCCCAAAGCAGCCGATCCCCCCAACGCAAAAATCCGGATCGTTCCCGTCTCTTTCTGGCGCTTCAGCCGAAAGGGATGAGCCTTCAAACGACTGTTGGGGGAGTAAAACTGCCACGCAAACCGGTCGTTTTCGATCCAATGCGACCCGGTGGAGGAGGGAAGAAAAAAATCGGTTGGATAGCCAACGTCGAGCCCCCTCAAGCCCCCTTCGAGTGCGGCGATGAAGCCAATGGGAACCCCCAGTGCAAGGATCAAGCGGTAGCCCCACAACCGACCCTTCGACACCGAACGGGATCCAACGGGAGGTGGACTCGAAGCCTGGCTCCCCTTCCTGAAAGGGCCTTTCCTGTTTCCTTTCGAGGCACGGCTCATGGCCGTTTGTTCAATTGATTCCTCAGAACCATGAGAGAGGGCCCTTTGGTCTGCCAGAGTCGCATCAGGCCGTCGGGCACCTCACTGGGCCCCTGAATGTAGGATCCCAGCAGGAGGTCGAGATCACCGTCCCCATCGATGTCCCCGGCGTCCATCCTCAGCCAGCGCCCCGCCATGCATTGGCGGAAGGACGCCGGTGAGTAGGCCAGGCCACCCAGGTTTTCCAGGTAGACAAAGCTCTCCATCGGGGACTTCTCATAATCCGGAAAGAAGGAGATTGCAGCGATGTCGATGTCGCCATCCTGATCAAAATCCCGACCCAACGCCTGGAAGGCACCGTTCATCGGAAAAAAGTAGGACTCTTCGAAACGATTCTCACCCTGATTGAGATAAACGCGCACGCCGTGGTAACGCTTCAACGGCGAGGGATACTCGCCGTTGTCGCCGTTGGTCGTCAGGATATCGAACAAGCCGTCCCCGTTGAAATCGACCATCTCAAAGGATGAATGCCCGAAGAGTGGATGCCGTTGGAAGGCGACGTCCCCCGTGAACCCCCCCTGGCCATCGTTGGTAAAAATAAAAAACATTTCCCAATTCTGCGCCACCAAAACGGCGATATCGGGATGGCCGTCCCGGTTAAAGTCCCCCACCTGGGGACGAAGCGCCCCGGGCTGTGCAAAGAGCGGGTGCTCCTCCAACTTGCCGCCGCCCTTGTTCTCATACCAGCTGAGGCCCCCCTCGGTATTCCCAAAACTGGCAACAACGAAATCCTCCCGCCCATCGCCGTTAAAATCGGCGAGCACCGTTTCGGTGGGACGCCTCAAATCCGAAAGGATGGTATGCTCCCGCTGATAGGCGGTCTCCCGTCCCGAATAAACAATCAATTCGCCCTTGGGAATATCGGACGGGAGAAAGGTACCAATCGCCGTGACATAGGCGAAGTCCTTGAATTGAGCAAATCCCGTCGGGGTATTGCGAACATCGATCGAGGCCGCCGGCCGGAGATCGCCATGCAGCAATTCAATCACCTTCAACCCATCGTGACCCACCACGATCTTTTGCAACTCGGAATCGTAGCGAAGGAGGGTGACCGCGGGTTGCCCTCGTCGATACGAACGCCGATCCAGCTCAAAGAGGTCAAGCTGGCCACGAATCGGGGGCCGCGGCGCTTGAGGCACCGCGTTCACCGGAGCCGTGGCCGAATAAAACCGGACGATCGACTTGAACTCGGCTTCCGTCATGACCGGTTCTTCCGGAATCCGCCCGGTCGCTTTGATCATGGCCGCCTCCGCATGCAAGGCCAGGTACTCCGGGGCCATGCCCATTCGAATCTTCATCCGAGGCAGCGTTTGCCCAATCCAGGTTTTCTTGTCGAGCAAGGAGGGTTCGGTGTAGCGATGGCACAACGCACAATAGTACTCGGCCAACGCCTTGCCTTCGGCGATCACATCAAGATCCGACCGCTGATTGAGTGGCTTGAGTCCATCCCTGAGCGGCTGCGCTTGCAGTCCGACGACCGCCAAACAACCCACCGCCTTCACCGCAATTCGAGCCCAGGCTCCCGCCTTGCGATTCCATCGACCCCTCACGGGGATCATCCATCTGCTGCCAATCATTCCGGCTTGGATCCTCTCTACCGACCAGTCAACCTAATGATCCGATTCCCGAATGGCAAGCCAAGCCGATCATGGCCAGTCCAACCGGGTGAATCGCCACATCCCGCACCCGTTCCGGTTGGATTATTTTCCCCAACCCCCAAGACCCGATTGCGCGTCTTTTCCAGATCCCAAAACTTTCTCGGTTTCTCACTTTTTGAGATGACATTGAGTCCACCACGAGGACATAATCGCCCGAAGGCCGGGAATCATTATTGCGCCAAAGAACCTATTCCGATTCCGTGCGACAACCTAGAGACCTCTTTTCTCCTTTCGCGTGACCCGACTTGCCTTACACCTGCTCCCCTTTCTGCTCATCCTTGTCCATGGCCCGACCTGGGCAAGTCCGGTCCTCCCTCTCCCGATCAACCGCCTGGCCGCGGAGTCGGAAGTCATTATCCACGGGACCGTGACCGGGCTCAGCGTTCAGAGGGACCCGGAAGGCCGGATCTTCACCAAGGTGACCCTTGATATTCGGGACGCATGGAAGGGCCAGCCCGAGGCGCGCCCTTTCACCATCGTTCACAGCGGAGGCATCCTTGGGAATCGCTGGACGGCGACCGACGGCGAGGTTCAGTT
>MDTE01168341.1_pt1 | contig 14792 bp, 14 predicted proteins | sample 811231 | NCBI WGS metagenome assembly MDTE01 (sample SAMN05326651, study PRJNA326480) | marine metagenome | isolation source: seawater | place: Indian Ocean: Red Sea | collected 2010 | reverse complement strand
TTTATCGCGTTATCTCCTATAGTGCGCACCTTCCATATCAAGTGGGAGAAGTGGCTTAGTTTAGGGAGCGGTAGAGGTTCAGTAACTGGTTCTGGATACATCGGAGACGGTTGCACGTTGTGGGTGCCCGGGATCAGGAGTGGTCGGAAGATCAGGGCAGTCGAGTTGATCAGATCGACTAATCGTAATGGCAAACTACACGCCAAGGGCCACAGGATTCGCTGGGATTTGATTCCCTACTACAAGAATGACATCGCATTGGTAGCGTCATCGGGTAATCAGCGGTTCAGACTATTCGACCCCCAGACCAGAGAACTGACGATCCCGGTCTCCATCGAACAGGAGTCATTCGACGGTGCGAAGAAGGTTGAGGCAATTCTAGGAAAGAGATTTCTCTGGGCTGTCAGGGTCCTCAACTTCGATTCGGATGGAAGGAGAGTATTGGCCTCGGTTGAGAGTAGTTACACATGGGATGGGGCCGATGTCACGGGTGTCTCTGTAGGGAGTCCACAACCGACGGCCGCCTAGTGTCAGAAAGGCAAGAGTGTGATCGAATATGAAAATGGGAAAAATGAAGACGAAGGTTTCCGGCGAGTGCCGGAACTGCTCAGTAGATTCTACATGTGGAGGATACCATGTCTATGTGATCGAGTTAGATGCGGGCTGCAAGAAGCGCTTCTATGTAGGTATGACAGGGAAGACCATTCGGCAAAGGCTGGAGGACAACTGGACAAAGTACGCGTACAGGTCCAGTGGAGCGCCTCCTCTGATCAGAGAACACTTCATGCGTATACGAATGGATCTTGTTCCTCCTCTCTGGAAAACGAATTCGACTAGAGATGATGCTGAGCACTTTGAGAGAGAGCTTGCAGACTCGCTACGCGACATCTACGGTGACGACATGGTCAAGGGGCCCACGAACAGGAGGGTTGTCTGATGGTAGAAGACGAGTCATATCGGGATGAGGTAGTTGCAAGAGGGCACCTAACGAACCAGGAGTATAGGGCCAAGTTGAGAGAGGAGGGCATCAGAATCCCTTCAAGACACTATGTGCTAATGTCAAAGAGCGGTCGTGCAAAGTTTGCCGGGAGAGTGTGGAAGAAGCGTTTTTCGAGAGCCTCGTCCAGAATAGAGAATAAGGTAGCCGAACATATCAAGGAGATTTTGGAGAACACTCCCTCATTCAAGCAAAAGCAGATCGAGTTCGACAAGGCTCGAGGCACCTACGAGTCCAGAACCTTCCTAGAGAATACCTTGAGGGAAAAGGGGATTGAGCCAGCTGCAGAAATCATCGAAATGAAGGCCCAGTACGAGGAGTGGAAGTCGCTTTCTAGCGACACCAATCCAGTGCCTGAGACGTCTGATGAGTTGAGGTCGCGCGAGGCGGGCAAATGGGCACGCAGCAGACATGCGCAAGCAGAGGAGGCGGTGGCATGATCGAGGAAGACGGAGGTCTCGTTATGGAAGAGGAGTTGGGGTGTTGCAGTTGCAGCGCCTGCAGACGCCCAGTCAGGACTGTCCGTGGCTTCGGCGTTTTTGAAGGAGGACTCACGTTGGAGGAGGATGCGCAGCGAGATCTGCAGGACAGAGTGGTGGGGATGCAGTCCCCGCTGCTGATCGCCGGCCACGAGGAGCTCGACGAACGCGATGATGCACTCAACCCTCGGCCATATCAAGCGGAGTTCGTGGAGGTTCTCAGAATCCAAAGAGACAAGATGGCTGTCGGCCGGGCTCTGGGCGTAGACGGCTCTGACGGCCTCGGTTCTTTCTTGTCACCAGATTCCGTTCTGAGGATGCTGTACAATCTTCCTCCTAAGGACATCTTCAGCCGCCCATCGAGGCCGCTGGTGATTAGACTCAAGATGCGGCTCCCAGAGGAATCTGTGACAGAGCAGGAGACTGGAGTCGCGCCTCAAAGACAGGGGGTGCCCGCTTGAGTAAGCTGGGAAATCTGGCTAGGTTCGCAGTGGGCGTTGCCATAATCGGCATAATGTGGCCAATCGGACTTTTCAAGGAGGACTGAGTATGCAGCGCGAAGCAGGAAAGAAGGAGCAGGAGCCTGTGCTTCTGACGCTGTCCAATGCTGTTGACCAAACTCAGAAGATCAAGGTCGAAGTTTCTCCTGCTATCACAATCAGACAGGCATCGATAGATGCGGGAGTGGCTCCAAAGGGGTCATTCGATGTCTTCACAGCAGGCGGTAAAGCAGTCACAAGTTCGAAGGCTGGTGATCACAGGAATGAGGTTCTATATGTAGGGCCTCAAAAGGTTGCAGGGGGCTCGAAATCACCATTTTTCGATAATTTTGTAGAGAATGGTTCTGAAGATTGGTTGGAAGCACATAAGTGGCACCGGCAGTCGGGATTGATAGACCAGGAAATGGTTGCCTCTCTGAACATCGGCATAGAGGGACATGACGAGAGTATGCTAGGGTTGCTTCTAGAGTTGGACCTGGTTGGAGCGTGTCGAAGAGGTAATGGTGAAGTAAGAATCGACAGAGAACCATATGACGAGATTCGTATCAAGAATTTGAAAGGGCTTGTAGATTTCACAAAATCCTCTTGGGGCGACATCAGAGAGATATTTTCCAAGAGAGGCATGAATCTATCTCTAGGCCAGGTTGATGAGGCCGACATATGGGTAGGTAAGATCTACAGCAATAGGCCTGTGGAACATAAGGGACCCTGGCTGATTCATGGTGCCGGATCGGCACTTGTGGGTTCGGGAGAGTTTCCAGACATACGCTCGGCGTGTGTTCGGGAGACAATGATAGACGCTGCGACTCTGATTTGTGGCGTATCTGCACTACTCCATCGTTACTTGAGAGAACGTAGTGCCTTCTGGGGGATGGAAGTCACCGATAGATGGTTGACGCTTACGGCAAGGGTCGATGACATTGAACCAGAACTCGCACTGAAGGGACTCAGGAGTAAGTTCGGTCGCGGGACTGCTACACGAACCTCAGATGGAAGAGGATCTCTGATTAGGTATAGATTCCCTCTAGAATTGACTCCTCCTGGTCTACTGAGAGCTCTCTCTCCTACCATGCGCATGAACGCCCCTAAGGATGAGGTAGGTCCCGTTGATGTTGGCCCATTCCCATCCAAAGGTTCTGAAGGAGAGTACTGCTTCGACTCGGGGGCTTTGCCAGAGAAGATATCCGATGTCAACGCTCTGATACTAGGAATAGGCGGGTTGGGCAGTTGGGCTGCGCCATTGCTGCTCTCGGGATGTGATACTCAAACTTCTACCATAGGATTGATTGACGGCGATCAGGAAGTGGAAATGCACAATCTGAACAGGCAGGTGCTATTTGGTGTGGAAGAACTGGGGCTTGCCAAGGCGACTGCTGCCACGAGTAAGTTGAGGAAGCGCTTCGAGATGTCCGGGAATTCGGTCATGGGAATCCCCGTGCCCCTCGGAGCGCACCATGTGATTGGTAATTCCAATGATTCTAATGACGATATTGCCCTGCAAGATATCGTTGGTGACAGCGATTACGACGAATTCATTTCAAGATCATTGGACTCGATGCAAGTCGCCCTTTCTTGTCTAGACAATCAGAACGCCAGAACGCTGCTCAACACCGCTTGTCTGGATCGGTCAGTTCCCATGGTAAACGGAGGAGGAGAGGGAGTAAGGGGTGTAGTCGAGCACTTCGGAAGTGATCTCTGTATGGTCTGCAAGTACGGGCCAGAAGAGGCATATGGGACAGATCGGATCTCTTGCCAAGAGGAGGGTGTTCGCCCTGTAAGTTCGATAGTTACGACTACTGCATTTATCGGGGCGCTTCAGGCAGCAACGGCGCTTTGTCTTCTAGCTGAGCAGCGTGGCTGTGGAAACGAAGTCCCTGAGCCGAGAGATTGGTGGAACGGAGCAGTGTTGCATCGTCAGAACGGTAGGCTGCCGTGGGTGAAAGGGAGATGTGGAAGTCATGAGTGACAATTGCAACCATCCACACCAGACGATCATATCCACACAGGATGGTATTGAGATGGATCCAAGCCGGTATGCATGCACGGTCCTAGAAGAGTCACGTGCGGCTCTAGAGAAGTTGAATTGGACAACTCTTCGATACAGTAAACGCCACCTTGCGACTCTGCTAGAGGAGTTACAGACTATAGTGAATAGGATGGAGGCGGGACTTACAGACAAGGCTGACTACAACAGAGTAAGAGATATGCTTCGTGATACTAGGGCAGAGTTGACCGTTCTCAGAGCAGAGAAGGCCAAGTTGGAGAGAGAGATTACGACTCTCAAGGTAGTGGTCCAGGAACCTAAGGACTCTGGGGTTGACGAAGAGTTGAATTCAACCGCTCACGATGAGGAGTACTATTCATCTGAGGAGGCTCCCAAATGAGTGCTCCAAGTAAGAGAAGTCTTTTGGCGATGAATCTCAAGAGTATGACGGTTTCTGAATTAAAGGAAATTCTTCGTTCATTTAATCTCCCTATGACTGGCAACAAAGCTGAGCTGATTGAGAGAATTGAAGACATGGCAAGAACCATGCCAGAAAATGTGTTCCAGTATGATGACATCAAGGGACTGGATCCGCTAATCAAATGGTCCAAGATGACCGGTCGTCTATTCAGCCCAGATGCAGTTGTCTACGGATTCACTCGCTTTCCAGTCGGAGTTCTCCTCACCGGGGTTCCGGGCTGTGGTAAGTCAATGGTAGCCAAGGCAATCGCTAATGAATGGAGTATGGGTTTTCGTCGTGTGCATCCAGATGAGTTAGTTGGCTCAGCAGTTGGAGATAATGAGACATTGATGAGAGAATTGGTCACTGAGTTAGCGGAAATGGCCCCCATTGTATGTTTCATAGACGAGGCAGAGAAGATTCTCGGTCAGACTAGGGCTGGCAGACACTACCGAGCCGCAGAATCAGCGCGTGACAGCGCAGAGAGTATTCTTCTTCAATTCATGGAAGACGATAATTCGGGTGTTTTCTTCATCTTTACATCGAATGATTTCGATAAGTTGTCACCCGCGTTGCTAGATAGATTTCATGGGAGGTTCTTCATCGATCTACCATCAAACTCGGCTCGAAAGGAAATCATCTCATCGATGCTTGAGGTACGTCAGCGAGACCCTAATGATTTCGATGTACAAGCCCTCGTTGAGATTTCAGATGGTTTCAGCGGCCGGGATATCAGGACGGCGATTGATGAGGCCATGAAGGTCGCGTTCTGTGATGAGGGGCGTCCCATGGACGACTCGGACCTGTTCGATTCTTTCTCACAGGCTGTGTCAACCTTTGAAATCCATAAGGAAAGGATTGCAGAAATGCGTGCAGTGGTGTCCGAAGGGAAGATGCGTCGAGCGAACTCGCAGGAGTTCGAGGAAGGTATTCTAGTGGCTAAGGATGGAGGATACCTGGGATGGGTATGAGTGAGGTGAAATCATGGGCATACTGAGAGGAGTTTTCTGGATTACTGCTACAATAGCAACGGGGGGGCTCGCTCTAGCTCTTCTGCCTAATGACTGGGACGGCGTGGACTTCAATGATGGAGGAGGTGATGAATAGGTGAGTGATATATCAGACAGAGTCCCTAAGGTTTCGAGATTTGTAGTTGTTAGCTTGCCCGATGCTTCTGCACACAGCGGTGTGGCATCTATGAACGCTCAAGATATGGCACGGCTTGGATGTTCTTCTGGTGAAGTCATCTCTATATCTGGACGCAGGTCTTCGTCGGCAATCGTTCTTCCTAGCGAGGAAGTAGAAGTTGGCTCAATACACTTAGAGGCGACGACTAGACTCAATGTCTGTTCCAGAGTAGGGGATGGAGTTAGTGTTAGCACTAGAAAGAAAGTTCCTACTCTGAATCGTGTTGTTTTCGCCCCCGTGAGGAAAGTGGTTGAAATGAGTAATCTCCAAGATTTGGTAGGCCCTAACCTGAACGGTCGATTTATCGGGAAGGGGGATCACATCACCTTCCCCTCTCCTAATGGCGGAGTATTGGAATTACAGGCGGAGAAAGTTGGTGGGATTTTCTCTATTGGATCAGGTGGCCTAATAGGTCCTGAGACGGATGTTGAGGTGCTTGGGCGTATAGCTCGCAGACCTCTACTAGATACCGGAGATGTCTCATTCGCCGACATAGGTGGACTCGATGATGTGATCAAGCAGATACAGGAGGTTGCAGTGGTTCCACTGCTTCATCCTCAGATTTTCTTGAGAGGTGGCAAGCCACCGATAAGGGGTGTGCTCCTAGATGGAGAGCCCGGTACTGGAAAGAGTCTGCTTGCTCGAGCCCTAGCTAGAGAGACCCAAGCCACATTTCATGCAGTATCTGCGCCCGAGATAGTAGGAGGGTGCGTTGGCTCTGCGGAGGAGGCATTGAGGGACCTATTCAGTAACGCCAAAGAGCAGGAGCCGTCTGTTATTTTTATCGATGAAATAGATTCAATCGCCCCTGACAGACACTCTAGCTCCGAGATGTCTAGAAGAATAGTTGCTCAACTGCTGACTTTGCTCGATGGAATAGGAGATAGGGGGCAGGTGATAGTCATAGGAGCGACTAACAGAATCGACTCAATCGATCCTGCTATCAACCGTTCGGGCAGGTTTGAACGCGTGATTGAGTGCCCGGTTCCCGACAGGGGTGCACGTCTAGAGATATTCGAGATTCACACTAGAGGAATGCCTCTTGCAGAAGATGTTGATCTGGATGAACTCGCTGACCTAACCGTGGGATTTGTTGGAGCCGATATCGACCACATGTGCCGAGAGGGGGTTTATCGTGCAGCAGAGAGAACTTTTGGATTTGATAGGCTGCTAGATATCGACGAGATAGAAGCGAAGAGTCTGGAAATAATGCATGTTGACCTAGTAAATGCATTCTCACTAGTTCGCCCATCAATCAAGCGCAGGTACATCAAGGAGATTGAGGAAGTTGACTTCGACTCAATTATTGGGCAAGACAAGGCCAAGGAGATACTTAAGGAGAAGTTGCTTAACCCTCTGAGTTATCCCGAGCTATACGATATTGCAGGGCTAAGCATAGGCTCGGGAGTGCTGATGCACGGACCCCCAGGGACTGGAAAGACCGCACTAGCTCGTGCCGTGGCGAATGTAGCAGGAGCGCAGTTCCTAAGTGTCAAAGGCCCGGAGTTGCTCTCTATGTGGCAGGGAGAGTCAGAAAGGGCGGTTAGAACCCTTATGGATAAGGCTAGGAAAATGTCTCCTTGTGTAATTTTCTTTGATGAGTTTGACTCTCTTGGAATGGACCGTGGACATGTAGGTCCGGGAAATTCTGGACACAGTTCAGTGGTTAACCAGCTCCTAACTGAGTTTGATGGGATAGACTCAAGAGACGGCGTTCTGGTAATCGCCGCAACGAATCGTCGCGACTTGATTGACAGCGCCTTCCTACGTGAGGGTAGATTGGGTTCACAAGTAGAAGTGGGGCTCCCCGAGAGACGAGAATATTGGCAGATAATAGATAGCCATCTAGGCGATTCTCCCAGATCCTCAGAGTTGAGTTTGAGAAAGTTCTGTGACTCATTACCTGATGGTATGTCAGGCGCCGATTTGGCCGGAATAGGAAAGCGAATCAGAGAGAATTCTGTCCAACGGCATCTTGAATCAAATCCCGAAGGCAATATTTGTGGTTTCATGATTAGACAAGAAGATGTAGATTCTTTATCTGAGGGAGAGTTAGATAGTGTAGGAATAGAGGCGTGGACATGATTCAAATAATGGATCTATCAACATAGTTTACTGGTGGAGACATGAAGACATTAGTAATCCTGCTCGCAGCCAAAGGAACACCAATGTTCGATGGTGCTGCAGACATCTTCAAAGATCTCTTCAATAAGGTCAGTCCTGATAGAGTAAAGGCTCTGCGAACGGATTCTGATGAGTTGCTTCCCTCTGGTCTTGAGGCTGCTGCAGGATGTGAGTGTTCAGCCGTCTTGGTGCCTCCAATCAATGCAGAAATGCCATTCGATACCGAGACTTACTGGAGCGAGTATCTGATTGAGTTGTTTAGGAAACTCAATATTGGTGCAGAAGAAGAGGAATTGCACTTTCACATATCAGGAGGAGGACACAGGCTCTCCACCTTAGTCAAGGCTACTGCAAGAATTCTCGGGGGGCAAATGTGGGTAACAAGTCCACAGGGAGACTCGTGGAACATCACGCCGAGATTAGAAGGCACTGACAAGGAGTCTGCAACTTTGGCGGCCCTAACAAATGCTTGGATAGGAGGAGAGAGCATGACTACAGCAAAGAGATTGCAAAAGTTTGGCATATCAATTCCTAGTCCAAAGGGAGTAGAGAACCCTCTCAGGTTGGCTATAGATCAAGGTCTTGTAAATACCGGAGTCGGTGGAGATTCTGTCACTTACGGTCTGACTGATGTCGGTGCTTTGCACGGGCTGTTGGAGTTGGCTTCGGCCCAGGAGGAGGACCGACAAGAAGGAAATCATGAGGGAATACTTCTACTGGTACGCGCAACATGGTCAAAGGAGCAGTTAGCCAGTTACCTCAAAGAGCATGGTTTGGTTGGACAATACACTAAGGTGGGTCTGATTGCGGTTGAGTTCGGCGAGGACGACGGGTCTCTTTCTAGCAAGTTAGCCGAATATGAAGAGGTTGTTCTAGGGTTCAAGAGCCGGGATGATCTAGTTGCCGTAGCAAGTGTTTCGGGAGTTCTCCCTTCATCCACAGGAGGGTGCCTTTGGAAAGGAGGGGCAGAATTCCTCAAGGCCATTCACTCAGTTGTATTCAGCGACTCAGGGGCATGGATCAACTGGTCGATACCGTCCACTGGTATCCCGGCCCAATTGAGGCACTGGGTCGAGGAGTATGCTGCTAGATGCGGCGTCATAGTTTTCGAGGTCACGAAAAGAATTCCAGATGTCGGGACCAGTGGGCGTGTTGTACCTCCAAGTGGATTAGATGCGAGATACAACCACGTGACCATACCACTGATGGAGAATCTGCAGACGATACGAACGATTCTCGCCAACAAGAGTAAGTACACCAGACCGGCTCTCGCGACTCTATACTTCTCCGAAATTTTCGATATGCCTCCTGTCAAGAGGACTCCCTTAGTCCAATCCTACTGCGCACGGAACCGTGAGCTCTTCCCAGAGGGGCATCACCTGCGCGAGGATAAGGATGTGTCAGCCTACAATAGGAATGCCTTCGAACAACTCGAGAAGCTCGGTGCTATTCACCCTGGTGGCAAGAAGCTGATTGAACTGACGCCGGAAGGCAGGGTTGCCGCCTCCATCCTCTCAAGAGGGCTGGTGGATTGATGAAGTGGGAACCATGCGAAGTGTGCGGAACCAATGACTGGGATGAGGATGTAGCTAACGGTTTTTTGTCTTGTAAAAGTTGTGGATGGTCTTATGATGATCCTCGGGAGATGATGCAAGCGAGCGGAGGATTCGACGAGGATACCCGTGCCAGACCTGTAGAATCCGGGCAGTTGATTTGGAAGAATCAGGAGCCCTATCCTCTGCCTGATGACATCCAGATGTGGATGCTGCTTGCTGAGCAGAAGTACGACACTAAATCGGAGTCAAAGAAGGTTCGAAAGGAAATATCAAACATCAAGAAGGGTAGGGGAGTTGAAAGTAATAAGGGATGGACGTACAACTCTTCATCCAAGTGGTGGGCAGACGCTAGGTCGAAATTATTCTTTCAGAGCGAGGTCTTCAGAGGTCCCTCTGATGAGGCAATAATTGAGGATCTATCTGAGGAGCTGATGCTGATCGAGGAGAGAGACTGGAGGGCCGACCTCAGTCACCTCGTAATCAGAGGATCTGTAGTTCCAGAGCGTTCTCTATTGTCTAAAGATCTTCAGCGCATGACTACTCCCTCCCGAGAGAGAATTGGTATCGAGTTTTTCGTCGCTTTGACCGAGGAAGAAGGTGGCTTCTGGTTCCTATGCGACTATGCGAAGATACTCGGACTCAATCTTGGAATGATTGACAGCCTATTCAAAGGGCATCATCCATTCAGTAATGTCATGATTGATCGGGTTAGGAAAATCTACTCCTCTAGGCAAATCACTCCAAGAGAAGTGAGCAGTTTTGCTAAAAAATGTGCTAGAAGGCTTGGGATAGATCCTAACGGCATAGAGGCTGACTCCAGCCTCATGCTTGAGGAGGTCGATACAGGAGTATGGGACCTGTTTGGTCTTGGCCCTATCGATTCGGAAACTTCAGAGCCACCTCATTTCTGGGTGCCTTACGAAGAGTCCAAGCGAATGATATCATTCAATGGCCAGGATGTGTCTGCGTGTAAAGGTGGCCTCAGGCCATTGAAAATGCCGATAGTAATGTCTCACATCCCTCTTGCATACATTGTTGCCCAGAGGCTCTACGACAGTTGGAGGCTTGATGACAAATGGCGGAACCACCCTAAGAAGATCCTGAACTGGATAGAGGAGGATTTGCGTTGGTGTCCAGCCGATGTCGGGCAGATTGACAAATGGTGGGAAGGAGTCATAGTACGAAACCGGGGAGACTCGTCCTCATCTGTAACCCATCTTAGGTAGGTTGTTCTGATTCACTTTAATCTCGCCCTCTAGCGTGTTTTGATATACCAGTCAAGCAATCTGCATCTATGACAAATAGATGCCGACATTCCTATCCTGAACCATGCGAGAAAGATATGGTTCAGTGCAGTGAGGACTATGTTATGTTCAGAGTGAAGTGTGTATACTGTGGAATGGAAGGATTTGCAGGAGGCGCCATCGATTGGAAACCAACATTCTGGGTAGACGAGGTTTCCGAATCAGACCTGCAACCTCACAACCCATTGTAACATTACACAGAGTGCTTGTCACACATGACATGAAAATCTCGTCACACCGTACGAGATTGATTGAAGGTGACAATGGTGCCAATAATTTGGAGTGAAACTAATCTAGTGCGCGTAGACTTCCCGTCGATGAAGCCCATTAGAGGCCATAGAAGGGGCGATGAGGTCGATCTTTTCCATGTTCGACTGCCCGACGAAAAGGGTAGAACAAAGAGTGGTTTGTACGAGTGTATAGTGGATGTCAGATCTGAATCATTTATCACGCATATACTCAATATGAGGGCAGGCATAGGCCATCCTCACATATATCAGAATTCAATGGTCCCTGGTACAACAAAAAGTAGTATGTTAGTCTGTCAAGGGAATTGGACATACATCGGAGGAAGGAAGGACTCTCCAGATACTACATCCGGCAGAGTCGGAGGCTATCTTAATCACATCATCAATGTATTGAATTCATAGGAGTTAGAAGAAATGAAGATTGATTTAAATCGGTTTAAAATTTGTTTTTATTCATTTATGCAAAGTCACTTTAGGTGGCTACGCGGGGGTAATAAGCACGATTCGGATTCTATTCCCATGCATGCTATAGTTCCGCGGAGTCTAGTAGACCAAGCAAAGTCGTTCACGGCCCCTCGCGGTCGTTTAGAAATGGGGGGTTTGCTAATGGGGCATGTAGATCAAAGTGGCCGTAATGTCTGTGTAGTCGGATTTTTCCCAGAACAGACCGAGGAGAGTTCTGGATATTGTGAATTTGATGGAGGTTGGATGGCAGTTGCCGCTTCTGCTGCCGAGTATGCTAACGAATCTAACGGACGATTTTTTGATAATACCCCTCCTATACGAGTAATCGGATGGATTCATACACATCCGGGGATTGGGTTATTCCTGTCAGGAACTGATGTCTCTACATACAAAGCGAATCTGAATATGTCTCCTGACGGAAGATTCGTAGCTGTTGTAGTTGATCCGATACGAAACGAGGATGGGGTCTTTCTCTCTCCTGAAAGGCCTAATGATTACTACTCAGCGGAAGGAGATGTTGTGTTGAAAAATGGACTCAAGAGGCGTTACATGAAGTTCCTCTCAAAGATGGAAGAGATTCGTGCTGAGAGGGGGCGCGAGGCGTTGCCCTTCATCATGTGCGGAGACCTTAGAGCAGAGCATGTAGCTGCTGGAAATCCAGACGATCATGTCGACTCTTACTTACAGTCAGTTAACACTATCAGGGATGAGATGAAGATTATGCATGAGAGGTTAGAAGGGTTGAGAATTAGGGCCAACGAGGCAATTGAGGTGGTCGCCCAGAGAATCGATGAAATTGAAGATAGTTTCGAACGGATGTACAAGGTGATAGATGTTCCAGAAGACAATGCTAACATTGAGATTGGAGCTGATTTAGAGTCTATGCACGGCTTACCTGTATCAAAGAAAGGTGAGTGTGAAGTTAATACACTCGTTTCTGTGATTGAAAAATCCGAGGAGAGTGGGGCATGAGCAATGAGATGATTTTGCCTGTTGGAACAAGTCCAGTGCATGTTCTACGAATGGCTCTGAGTCTGCCATCAAAAAGATTCGATAATGTAATCTTGCTTGTAACTGACAAGACTTCAGAATATGGCAGTAGAATTCACAAAGTTTTGTTATCTGAGAAATATCAGTCTGAGGTAATTCATTGTGACTCTCTTGAGGCGTTCCTGAAGCAGAAAGTAGGCACCTCTAACTTCTCAATAATCATGGGCCCGGGTAGAAAGCAAGACGCATTGCATTTATGGAAATCTGTAATCAGTGGCGCGAAGAAAATACCTCAAATTTGGGTCCATCACAATGTAATCACAAAAAAGGGAAACAGTAGAGATGGAGAATACCTCAAACTGCTTGCTAATGATCTTCATGGGACTAATAGTGAGGCTTTCAAATTGCCCGAGATATCGGCTGAGACGGCTTGTATAATATACGACTTTGATCGATCCATATTGGAATCTGAAGAAGAATTACAGTGGGACATTAGGAAGTGCAAGTTTGTCTTTACGGTTAGCCCTCCTTCTGGTTCTCAAACAATTCAAACAAAGAATGAATATCGAAACTGGGAGAAAATTGTTCTGAACAAAGCCAAGATGGTCAGAGAGACATTTGGTATACACGCTGTGGAGATGTGGCATACTCCTCTACCTAGCAAGGGTTGGTGGCTGACAGGCAGAGAGAGGTTAGCTGATGCTGGATTCAGGGGGGCTAACAAATGAGTAAGAAGATTAATCCTTTACGTCGTATTGTATCGGCCCTTTCTGGAAACTGGGACAATACTGTAACCTCGATTCAGAGCATTCTAGAATTGATTGAGAAAGAGGTCGGGCTCGACAGGTTTCCATCTGAGGTTCTTCTCTTCTGTGATCGAAAAGAAAAGAGGAAGATTGTGGAAAAGATTCCCCTGGTTGAGTTAGAGCAGATGTTAGAGAGAATGGGATTAGGGGTCGAGATTGTCGAAGTCCCTACAATAAACGAGATCTATGATGAGGGTTTTCCATACATCCCTCAGAATGGTGACATCATCAATACAAGACCCGGAAGTAGCCTATACCCTGCTCTGATGATTAACTCAGTAGTAGAATTCTCGGTTGAAGATGAGATTGAGTTCTATTTGGCCGAGGTCAGTCCCACAGGAACATCCATGACATGGTCAAATGTATCCTTCTATAGCAAAAGTGGATTTCCAACTATTAAATCGAAAGAATTCAAATTATTACCTCAAGACAACCTCATCAGGATTATGAAAAACAGTGGTGCTGAGTCCTGGGACGGAGCACCTGGAAGGTTAGAATACAATAAGACAAGGGTGGATGAATTCAAGTCTATTGAGATGAACCCTACTTCTAACCCTACGACCATAGAATATTATCTACAAGAAGCATTAGGGAAAGGAATTAGTTTTTACGATAGAGGTCCAGCATTTGAGAAACTTACCGGCTATGAACTAGCCCACAATTGCGACAATATAGGTCATGTCGTAATCAATGTTGAATTTCCCAGAGAAGCAAAAAACGAGAAAGGAGAGGGAGTAGATAGACGAGAGGACGATGCTGTCGCTCTTTCTACTCGAGGGAATCTTATCTGCTTCAGTTGCAAGTTCATAGGTGCTGGAGATGTTACGGGCCCGAGCCAGATTGCGAAAGTTGCAAGAGCAATTGATGCGGAGATATACAAGATGGAAGCTTTTCCTTTCCCTGGAGCGAATCCAAGACAGCGTGTTTACAATGTCATAGTGACGACTACTCGTGCTCTCGGTTACGCAACGAATGCTAAGAGTGTTATCGTGACTAATCTGGAGGGGCTTGCGAAGGCAATAAAACACCTCTAGCGTGATGAGTGGTCGTCATCGGTGACATGGGGTGACTCCCACAGGCGACGCCAATAATCATGCAAGCGTCATCTAATAGCAGAAGGCTAGAGCCTGGGTGCGATATTCAGTGTACTGAATGTGGTGTTCGCTCAACTGTTGAGGTGCACTCCAGTTGGCTCGTATGCAGAAGTTGCGGAGTACATTTACAAGAGTATGAATCAATTGATTTTGATCGTGTTCAATTAGATGCTGATGGGCGAATGTCAGGAAGAGGAGGGGCAATTAGACTAGGAAACAAATTGCCAGGATCAGTAATTGATTCATCTTCGAGGAGATGGAGATACCTATCGAGAATTGACAGGAGTAGTGAAGGAGGTCCGAGTAGATCAAAGAAAGATTGCATTTCACTCATTCAGAGGCATGCAGCCACTGATTCCCAGAAGGATTGTGCGCTTGGACTTCTAGATGTCGGCTGGCCGAACTTAGACGGGACTGGTAGCAGAGGAGCAGACATTGGTTCACGTGAACGTGGCGCTAAAACTCCAATCTGGAAAGCAGCGCACCCAAGAGGAGTAGAGTCTTCAGCTGCAGTATGCTTGCATCTAGCGGCTCAAGAAATTGGCTTTGATTCAAAGTTGTCCGATTGGACTGAATTGTGCATGCCAAATACTCGAG
>MDTE01119869.1_pt1 | contig 14792 bp, 13 predicted proteins | sample 811231 | NCBI WGS metagenome assembly MDTE01 (sample SAMN05326651, study PRJNA326480) | marine metagenome | isolation source: seawater | place: Indian Ocean: Red Sea | collected 2010 | reverse complement strand
TCTCTACGATCATTCTGGTTACAAATTACCATTGCAACTCTCTATCGGTGATAAAGTCGAGATTTTGAGTGCGGGTGCATATTCGGCTAGCTATTCTTCTGTTGGTTTCAACGGCTTTCCACCGTTGAAAGAATATTATATTTAAACGCCTTGATAAGAGATTACGAATTAAAAATAAAGAATTGAGAATACGAGATGAACCTGTATAGTTATTTTCGCTCCTCTGCAGCTTTTAGAGTTCGAATAGCACTCAATTTGAAGGGTTTAGCGTATGGAACGAAATTGGTTAACCTTTCAACTGGAGAGCACCTTGTAGGTCAATATAGAATAGTTAACCCGCAGGGTAGAATTCCAACGCTTGTTGACAAAGAAAAAATTTATATTCAATCAATTAGTATTATTGAATACCTAGAAGAAGCATATCCTAAGCCGCCTTTATTGCCCACATCTATAGAGGAGCGTGCTTGGGTGAGATCAATCGGCAATATAATTGCTTGTGACATTCATCCATTGAACAACCTCGCGGTTCTTAATTATCTCACTAATGAATTTTCTATTTCTGAGGCTCAAAAGGTTCACTGGTATCAACATTGGGTTCATCAAGGGTTTGAGGCTGTAGAAAAAATGCTGTCTGAAACTGCTTCAAGAGGAAAGTTTTGCTTTGGAGAGGAACCGGGTTTGGCTGATATTTGTTTAGTACCGCAGGTTTTTAATGCAAAAAGGTTTGATTGTGACCTAGAACCTTATCCTGAAATAGCGAAAATTTTTAAGTTATGTATGGAAGTAACGGCCTTTGCCAAGGCCCAGCCTTCAAACCAGCCGGAAGCGGATAGTATTATTTGATTTTAACTTTTTATTCTTTTCTTAACCGTTAATTTTATTTTTAAGATCTTCTGTTCTAAGCCAAGCAGGGGATCCACGTTTTAATAATTTAAGAGCCCGTTCTGCTTGAGCAAGAGCGAGTTTTTTGTGCCCTATCAAAAAATTATATTCTGCGAGGGACCACGAAGATAATCCAAATTCCTTTTTTCGGCCATAAGCCGCCGCCGCTAGGCGCCATGTCAATGCCAACTCTTGATCAATAGCCAAAGCGTGTTTTATTTGAAAAAGCGCATGATCAAGTAGTTCAGGCCTTCCTGTCTCGATCATAACGTGGGCAAGACTTGTCCTTATTAATGGCGCATTTGGCAACAAGCGAACTGCTTTTTGATATACAAGTAACGCGTCATTTAGGCGACCGTTCTCAAATAGCATTTGGCCTTTGAGTTCAACAAAATATGGATCTGATGGATGAGCAGCGATAAGAGTGTTAATTATAGGTAATGCGCTGTTCAGGTTGGCATTTCGAAACATTGCAATTGCCCTAGCATACCGCGCTGCTGTGGATTTATCGCTGTCTGAATACTTTGCTAAAGTAAATTCGGGTTCATCAATAAACGCATCAAGTTTTGCGACTAGTCTTAGTTGTTTTTTTTCAATATTTATGGGTAATTTTTTATCAGAGCTTGATGAACCCTTAATATGGTTTTCCATAAAACGGATTCTTGATTGGATGGAGGGGTGACTTCTGACGTAGGGGTCTTGGTTGGAGCTTTGGAGAAATTCTTGACTAGCTAATACATTCAATAATTTCAGCAGCCCTTTACCGGAAACTCCGATTATATCAAGGTATTTAGCAGCAGCTTGGTCAGCAGCTTGTTCTTGTCCTCGAGTAAAGTTTAGAAATGATCTAGAAGCTAAATTTTTTCCACCTGAGGTTATAGCAACCATAGGAGTGGGATCTTTTGCCAATGCACTTAATGCAAGACCCATAATTTGTGAGATAAAAGCAGTACTACGTGCTTTTTTCATTTTATTATTCATACGGATTAAATGCCCGCCGGCGATATGTCCAATTTCATGGGCAATAACACCTATAATTTGTTCGGCATTCTTACTTTGTCTTAATAATCCCGTTGTTAAAAATATTTTTTGTCCTTTTGCGACGAAAGCGTTAATTTTGTTATCTTTTACAATAAGTGTTTTTAAAGTTTCACCTGATAGGTCTGCGGCGAGCAGGATCGGTTTCGTATATAGTTTTATGATATTTTCAATTTCAGTGTCACGAATTAAACGAATGGAATCAGCCCTTGAAGGGCTAGGCAGGGGAACGAAAACACTTATTAAAATAGTGAAAAATAATATGGAAATGATGAATGTTTTTCTTAGCATAGTTAAATGCCTCTCCATTGATTTAAAACCTAAGGACCGATGAACCATGCGTCAATGCATTACTATTTTAACTATTTTAATTTTGTCGGGCTGTTCAACTAGTAAAGTGCCGCAATCTTTAGGAATTATTGGAGAGGCAACTTCATATTTGGGTAGTATAGCATCAGATGAAGCACGCGCTTCCTTAGTCGGTCGAGATATACTTTCTATTGGTGGCAACTCCTCAGATGCGGCCGTAGCCATGGCGTTTGCTTTAATGGTTAGTCGCCCTGATGCGGCAGGAGCGGGCGGTGGTGGAGTTTGTTTGCATTATGATAGCAAAAAAAATCAGGTAGTTAGCTTAAAGTTTTTACCGCAAATCACTAGTGCAAAAATACCCAATGGATATCGAGCGGGGACAATTCCAGGAAATTTCCGAGGGTTATACGCGCTATATGCTAAATTCGGAAAACTAAGATGGGAACAATTGGTAAAACCTGCTGAACAAGCGGCAAGGTTTGGTTGGCCCATTTCTAAAGGGCTAAGTACGGAATTGAAAAATACCGGAAAGTGGGCACTTAAGGATGTATATACTCGTAAATTGTTTCGAAATTCTCAGGGTGAGTTTTTATCTGCTGGAAAAACTGTCCAGCAATATGAGTTGGCGGCCACCCTAAGTGTTATCAGGCGTCAAGGCCCGGGGTATTTTTATTCAGGAAACTTAGGCGCTAACTTCATCAAGGGTCTTAAAGAGTCCGGTGGATGGGTCACGAAAGAAAATTTAAGAAATTACTTTCCTGTATGGGGAAAAACTTCCGTTCAAAAAGCTGGTAATAATAAATTGCATTTTCCCGTTTTTGAGGGATTAGGTAGTGAAATCACAAGGTCGGCTTGGAAGAAAATAACATCTCGTAGAGGTGCTGCTTCTATGTCTGAAGCAAGTAAAGCGGTAATTTTTACTTCTTCTGCTAAAATAAATAATAATTTAAATTTCGGGATTAAATCGAGAGTAGGTGGCTCTGTTGGTTTAAGTGCGATGGATAATTCAGGTAACGCGACTGGTTGTGTCCTAACAATGAATAATTCTTTCGGCATGGGCTATGTTGCAGGCAGTACCGGTATTATCGAATCTGCTCCAACGGTTAAAGGTTCCAGTCTTAATATTGCCCCGGTCATTATGGTCAATGAGCATTTGTCACAATCTTATCTTGTTGGCACGGCTTCAGGTGACCAATATGCAGGCTCATCTCTTGCTTTAACGTTGACAAGACTTCTGAATGAAAATCTTTCGCTAGAAAAATCTCTGAGTATGCCTAGGTATGCGCCGGGTAGAAATGCAGCAGAAATTGTTGTTGAGAATTCCTTACCTAAAAAGCTTATAGAGGCATTGATTGGAAAAGGAATGATGCCCAATAAAATTGGCTCACTTGGGCGCGTCAATATATTATATTGCAACATGGGTGTGGTAACTGGACCGGGGACCTGTGAAGTTCGAACAGATCCTAGAACAGCCGCATATGGAATAAATTTAGGGCTTTAATCTATGACTATAAAGAATTCACAACGTGGTGAAATTCCTCCATTCATTGTTATGGACGTATTGCAGACGGCTAATAGGCGTCAAACAGAAGGAAAGGATGTTTTGCATTTAGAATTGGGGCAGCCGGCAACTGGCGCGCCTAAGGGTGTGATAGCTCGGGCACATGAAATGTTAGATAAAGATCTTTTGGGTTATACTGAAGCTTTTGGCTTGCTTTCTGTTCGCAAACGAATTTCTGAATATTATTTTAATGCACATAAGACTAGCATAGATCCAAAGCGAATAGTTATAACTACAGGATCTTCTGGTGGTTTTGTATTAGCGACTATCGCGGCATTTGATGTGGGAGATAGAGTGGCGATTGCTGAACCGGGTTATCCGGGTTCCAGAAATATATTGCTTGCGTTAGGTATCGAACCAATTTTGATTCCGACAGGACAAGAAACTAGGTTTCAGCCAACACCGGAATCACTTTCCAAAATAGATGGAAAACTGGATGGTTTAATAATAGCTAGCCCATCTAATCCGACAGGTACAATGCTTGGTAAAAATGAATTAAAATCTTTATCGGAATATTGCTCTGATAGAGGTATAAGGTTGATTTCGGACGAGATCTATCATGGTATTACCTACAAAGAACCCGGAATATCAGCGTTAGAATTTACTAACGAATCAATTGTTATAAACAGTTTCTCAAAATACTATTCTATGACGGGTTGGCGTGTAGGTTGGATGGTTGTTCCGGAGGACTTAGTTAGAAATATCGAATGTCTAGCACAAAATTTATATATTTCAGCGCCCACATTGTCTCAGTATGGTGCCTTAGCAGCGTTTGACTGCAAGAAAGAACTGGATGCGAATGTCGAACGTTACAAGAAAAATCGTACAATATTACTTTCAGGTTTGCATGAGGCGGGTTTTACAAAAATAGCGCCCGTTGATGGCGCTTTTTATATTTATTCAGATGTATCTGATTTGACCAATGATAGTGAGCATTTCTGTCATAAGATTTTGGAAGATACCGGAGTGGCAATCACCCCCGGCATTGATTTTGATCAAGGCCGAGGGAATGCTTTTGTAAGACTTTCTTTTTCGGGATCTACGCAAATCATAAGGAAAGCCTCAGATCGATTAAAAGATTGGATGTCAAAGCAAGGTAAGCGTTAAAAGTTTTTTAACGAGTGATGCGTTGCCACCAGCCGCGTTTTGGAGGTCCCTCTGGTTTAGACTCGGTTTTACTGAGGTTAGAATCGTTTGTCTCTTTTATCTCTTTTTTTGCTGGTTGCACTGTGGATTCTAAGTTCTCGTCTGGCTCACTATTTTTACTTTCATTGGTTTGAGAGCTTGTCTCATTATCCATTAAATCATCCGCAATTTGTTCTTTTTGACCGCGCCGTCGTCCACCCCTTCTTCCTCTTCGTCGTCGTCTGGGGCTGCGGTTTTCTTTATCATTAGGCATGTCCTCGGAATTATCTTCTTCTATAGACTTCTTTTCAGTTTCGATGTTTTTAGTTGAGCTATTGGTTTCTGATTTGTTAGGTTTTGTATTTTTTGCGACAGTTTTTTTTCGTCGCCTCCTAGGCCGCCTTTTTCGTGTCCTGTTATTCTCCTCATCTGATGAAGAATCGCTTGGCTCTGTCTTTTTATCAACCTTGTCATCTTTTGTGGGTCGGTTTTGGACCCTCTCAAGACGCATATCAGGTGGTACTAAACTGTCATCGCCAAATACCTGCACGCGGAAGTCATAGCGTTTTTCTATCTGGTTTAATGATTCTCGTTTTTGATTAAGAATATATAATGCAATTGCCGTTGGAACGGTGATTGCAATTTCTATACTCCGATTACGAATCCCTTCTTCTTCAATCGAACGCAGTACATGGACTGCTGTCGATTCAGTAGACCGTACATAACCTGTTCCACCGCAATGTATACAGGTCTCGGTGCTGTTTTCCACGATACTCGGTCGCATGCGCTGTCTAGATAATTCGAATAAACCAAAATTACTTATTCGTCCTAGCTGGATGCGGGCTCGATCGGTTTTGACCGCTTCTTTTAATCGCCTTTCCACACTACGTTGATTTTTCGAAATATCCATATCAATAAAGTCGATCACAATCAGACCAGAGAGGTCTCTTAGACGTAATTGGCGAGCCACCTCGCTCGCGGCTTCCAGGTTAGTTTTAAAGGCAGTTTCTTCAATATTTCTCTCACGGGTAGAACGACCGGAATTTACGTCGATAGCAACTAATGCTTCGGTTGGATTTATAACAATATATCCACCGGATTTGAGTCCAACGATGGGACTATGCATAGATTCAAGTTGAGTTTCCACCTGATACCTATGAAAAAGTGGTGTCAACTCGTCGCGGTATGGTTGAACGCGTTTAGCATGACTTGGCATCATCATTTTCATAAGTTTTTTAGCAGCAGTATATGCGTCGTTACCTTCTACTAGAATTTCCTCAATATCCCTATCGTATAGATCGCGTATAGTTCGTTTTATTAAGTCTCCCTCTTCATATACTAGTGCAGGTGCAGCCGATTGCAGTGTAAGCTCTCGTACATTTTCCCAAAGTCTAATTAGGTAATCGAAATCTCGCTTAATTTCCGATTTATTGCGTTTGACACCTGCGGTGCGCATGATTACGCCCATACCTTCCGGAGTGTCCAGGTTATTTAAAAGTTCACGCAGACGTCGGCGGTCGTTTCCATTTGTAATCTTACGAGAGATGCCCCCGCTACTGCGAGCCGTGTTGGCATAAGAACACAATATCGACCAGCAAGCGATAAATAAGTAGTAAGAGCAGCCCCCTTGTTGCCGCGTTCCTCTTTTATTACTTGTATTAGAAGTATCTGACTTCTTTTAATAACTTCCTGAATTTTATACCGCCGCATCGGATTTTCGTATCGGTCAGACTTTTCTTCCCCGGTGTTATTATCGTCTGTTTCAACGGCCTTAGAATTTACAGCACTACTTTTTTCTGCGGGGGTACTTTTTGAATAATCATCGTTATCTTCGTTGATAGCGATACTAGTGGTTTGGTTTTCCAGAATCTTGTTGTCATTGACAGGGTCGGTAGTCTTTTTCTCTTCCAAGCCTTTCTCTGGCTCAATATCTAAATCGTCTGAAGAAATATCCGTAGGATTATCGTCCTCGGTCTGTTCAACTTCACCATCAATTTCATCAATATGAGCCTGAGCACCCGAAGCGTTAGCTTCAAACTGAGCGACATCTCGTTTTAAAGCTTCGCGATCTTCTATAGGAATTTGATAGTAGTCTGGGTGAATTTCGTTAAATGCGAGGAAGCCATGCCTGTTTCCGCCATAGTCTACGAATGCGGCCTGAAGTGAAGGTTCTACACGTGTAACTTTTGCAAGATAAATATTTCCTTTATGTTGGGATTTAGTCGACGTTTCTACGTCATATTCTTCAAGCCTGTTACCGTTTGAAATTACCACCCTTAGTTCTTCCGGGTGGGTTCCGTCTATTAACATCCTTTTTGTCATCGAAAAATTCTCCACAGTCGTTGCTACGGCTCTGAACGAGTATCGGTTGCAACCACCGTTTTATTTCGAAGTCTGCGGTACCAGCGTCAACCTGTAATTTTCTGAAGGGACACTCTGCTAAAGCCGCGAATAACTTCAAACTTATTAAAAAAAAACTGTGAAAACAAAGCGCAATCACACCGGTCGTAATAGTCAATCTATCTCGCCTGATAGTCGCGCTCCCAATTCAGGACCTTCAGCCCTAGTGGATGGCCACAGTCTGTTCGCTACTAGCTAGGATACGCGTGCTTCGCCAATTCTACAATGAGTATATTAATTTAACGCCTGAAAAAAGTTAAGGTTGTTACAAAAAGTGTAATCTTCTTATGAAGTTTATTGATGTTTAGAGCTAAAAAATCTATATATGGCCCTGCCATGATCATAAGGCACAACATGTATCTTCGCTCTAAAGCTAAAGCTATAACCATTTTGGCAATATTTTGGAGTATCGTGTGTTTGCACCCCGCAAGCTCTATGCCAATTGTGGATGGCATAAGAATCGGGGATTACAAAAATAAAACTAGATTTGTAATGGAAATAAACAAAAGGGTCAGGTTTAACGTGTTCACCCTCGGGCGTCCCTATAGAATAGTCATTGAGCTACCCAAAATTAAATGGAAAATAAAATCCTCAAACTTAAAGAAAAGCAGAAGAATTATTGGTTATCGTTTTGGTTTATATAAGCCTGAAAACTCACGATTTGTAATTGATTTGGTAAGACCAATAAGGATATCTAAAGTTTTTCATTTGTCCCCGAGTGGAAATAGAAAACATCGGATTATACTTGATCTGTCTGATACATCTCCGGCGGACTTCTTTAAAAACATCAAGCGTGAAAGACCAAAAAGAATTAATAGAAACATTTCTCAAAAGAATTTCAAAGTTAAGAAAAAAATCCTAGAGAAACAAACACCCTTAATTGTATTGGACCCAGGACACGGTGGAATTGATTCAGGTGCGCGTGGACTTAGAGGGACTTTAGAGAAAAAAGTGGTGCTTGCGCTCGCTTATGAACTTAAAAAACAATTGGTTTACAATAATAAATACCGTGTTCTACTTACTAGAACTCGTGATGTATTCGTTAGACTTAGAGAAAGAATAGCAATCGCTCATCGAGCGGGAGCAGACTTATTTATTTCCTTACATGCAGATTCCATAGGAAAAAAACATGTCAGAGGTGGGTCAGTATATACATTATCTGAACGCGCCTCAGACAAGGAAGCGGAGGCCTTAGCTCGACGAGAGAATAAGTCCGACATTATAGCCGGTGTTGATTTAAATGAGCAGAGTAATACGGTGGCAAAAATTCTAATAGATCTACGGCAAAGACTAACAAAAAATAATTCCGTAATGTTTGCCAAACTATTAGGAAAACAACTTAATAAAAAAATTATTATGTTGCGTCGAAATCACCGTTTTGCCGGTTTCGCTGTTCTTAAAGCGCCGGAAATACCATCGGTGCTAATAGAAATGGGGTATCTTTCAAATACCCATGATGAGAAACTTATTCGATCTTCCCGTCACAGAAGAAAAATAGCCAAAGCCATTACAATTGCAATTGATAACTATTTTACAATCCGAAAATCTATGAGCAGGCCATAAATTCGTCAAAATCTCATTGTTATATCTTAAATAAATATAGATTCTTTTCCCATAGAACGGACTAATGAAAAAAATATATAAAATAATATTTTTACTGGGGTCCTCCGGCCTCATATTAGGTCTGTCTGGAGTAATATTACTGGTTGTCGTTTTATGGAATTATGGTCGCGACTTACCAGATTTCAATCAGCTTGCTAGTTACCAACCACCGACGGTAACACGTATACACGCTGGAGATGGAAGGCTTCTCGCTGAATTTTCTAAAGAAAAGCGAGTTTTTGTTCCGATAGAATCAATACCCCGCTTGGTAGTACAAGCCTTTTTGTCCGCGGAAGATAAAAAATTTTATGAGCACCCGGGGATAGACTTTCTTGGCATAGGAAGGGCGGTTTTGGTCAATTTAAAGAGATTAGGAACTGGTCAACGGTTAGTAGGTGCTTCAACAATTACCCAACAAGTTGCCAAAAACTTTCTTTTGACCAATGAAGTTTCGATAGATAGAAAAATTAAGGAAGCTATCCTAGCATTCCGAATAGATCGAACTCTTTCAAAAAATCGAATTTTAGAGCTTTACTTAAACCAAATCTATCTTGGTTTTGGTTCATATGGTGTGGCTGCCGCTGCTCTAAATTATTTTGATAGACCACTCGATAAATTGAGTTTGTCCGAGATTGCTTTTATTGCTGGTTTGCCAAAGGCTCCTAATAACTACCACCCCTTAAAAAATCCTAAGGCTGCAAAAATTAGGCGCAATTATGTTATAGGTCGAATGGTACAAGACGGACATATAACAACAAAATTAGGGGAAGAGTCGAAGAAGTCACCAATTGTTATTAGAAAACGAACGGGACCTGCAATTGCGCGCGCAGACTATTTTGTTGAAGAGGTTCGCCGCGAATTGAGACAAAAATTTGGAGAGGGAGATCTTTATGGCGGTGGACTGTCAGTCCGTACTACGCTTGTCCCATCTTTGCAAATAAAGGCAGAGTTAGCGCTCCAAGAAGGCTTAATACGCTATGATCGTCGGCACGGCTGGCGGGGTGCTTTGAGAAAATTAGATTCTATTGAAAATTGGCAAAAGGCCATTTCTGAGGCGCCAATTCCGAGTTGGCTTGCAGAGTCTCGGCCGACCTGGAAGAAGGCGGTGGTGCTAGCATTCAAAAAGAATAGTACCATCATTGGTTTGGCTAGCGGAAAAAAAGGTGTGATACCCCTCAAAGAACTAAAATGGGCCCGATCTATGCGTGTGGATGGACGACTTGGGGTTCCAATCCAGAAACCGGAACAAGTAATAAGTGTTTTAGATGTAATTTATGTAGAAAATTTAAAATTAAATAAAAATGGAACAAGAAAAAATTATGATACATATGGGTTGAGACAAATTCCGGAAATAGAAGGAGGCCTTGTGGTCATTGATCCACACACCGGACGAGTTCTTGCCATGAGTGGTGGTTTTGCATTCGGGAGAAGTGAGTATAACCGAGTCACTCAAGCAAAGCGTCAACCAGGATCTGCGTTCAAACCATTCGTTTATTTAGCAGCGATGGAAAGGGGTTTTACTCCGGCAAGTATAATACTTGATGCTCCTTTCGTAATTGATCAAGGAGGTGGACAGCGCCAGTGGAAACCAGCTAATTACACCAAAAAGTTTTATGGTCCTAGCCCTCTTCGGCTGGGTGTTGAAAAATCACGAAATTTAATGACGGTACGGTTAGCTCAAGCCATCGGAATGGACGTGGTGTCCACTTATGCTCGCCGATTCGGAATTTCAAATAATGTATCTAATTTTTTATCTATGTCTTTAGGAGCGATGGAAACAACAATTCTTAAACTTACATCAGCATATGCAATGTTAGTTAATGGAGGAAAAAAAATTGTACCTACCTTAATTGATCGTGTTCAAGATAGATTAGGGAAAACCGTCTTTCGTCATGAAAAGCGGGAATGTCCATTTTGCAAAAATATAAAATGGGATGGACAAGAAGTTCCTCGCCTGAAAGATGATCGGGCAAAATTAGCTGACCCCAGAAGTGCCTTTCAAATAGTATCTATGCTTGAAGGGGTTATACAAAGGGGTACGGGAAGAAGAGTAAGGGTTGTTGGAAAGCCGTTGGGTGGCAAGACAGGTACTACCAATAATAATATAGATACGTGGTTTGTTGGGTTTTCACCCGATTTAACTGTCGGGGTATTTGTGGGTTTTGACAAACCAAAATCTTTAGGTAAAACTGAAACGGGTTCTTCTGTCGCTGTTCCTATATTTCGTGATTTTATGAAAGCCGCATTAATTGCAAAGCCATCGATTCCATTTCGTGTGCCGAATGGTATTCGTTTCGTCCGGGTAAACCCTTTAACAGGTAAGCGCTCTAAGCGAGGTGATAGGTTTGTAATTCTTGAGGCATTCAAGGTGGGTACAGAGCCTAAACCAACTATTCAAAAAGCATTCTCACCGGTTTCGGACGGGCTGGAGATTATAAGAAAACCGGTATCTCCGCTTGGAGAATTCGATGGATTATATTAGTTTTGGATCTAAATATCCGTATCCTATATTGTTATATGACGAGCTAAGGTGAAAATTTAATGAGGGCTGAGAATCAGGTTTTAATTGATGAAATCCAGCAATCGATCGTATTGCTAAGGAGGCACCTTTGACTGGGATATTGCCCTTAGAAGATTAGATGAACTTAATGCTGAAGCCGAGGACCCTAGCCTTTGGTCTGATCAAAAAAAGGCTCAATCTCTTATGCGTGAAAGGACACAGCTTGAGCAGTTTATTAATAATGTAAAAAGCATTGAACAAGAGCTTGAGGATAGTGTCACCCTCATAGAACTAGGTGAGGCAGATTCTGATGATATTGTGCTGGAAGAAGCGGAAGGGCTTCTTAGGGCTTTACGTGAACGTGCCGCTAAACAAGAGCTTGAGACACTTTTATCTGGAGAGGTAGATAGTAATGACTGTTTTTTAGAAATTCATGCTGGGGCTGGTGGAACGGAATCTCAGGACTGGGCTCAAATGCTTACGAGAATGTATCTTCGGTGGGCTGAAGCGCATAGTTATAAAACGGAGTGGTTAGAAGAAAGTCCCGGAGAAGAGGCGGGCATCAAATCATCTACAATAAAAATATTAGGTCATAATGCTTATGGTTGGCTTAAAACAGAGAGTGGAGTACACAGGCTCGTTCGAATTTCACCATTTGACTCTAATTCTCGGCGTCATACTAGTTTTTCGAGTGTTTGGGTTTATCCGGTAATAGATGATTCGATTGAAATCGATATTGATGAAAAGGATTTGCGTGTGGATACGTACAGGGCATCTGGAGCGGGAGGTCAACATGTAAACAAGACGGATAGCGCTATTAGAATCACCCATGTTCCTAGTGGAATTGTCGTTCAATGCCAAAATGACCGTTCACAACATCGTAATCGCGCGGCTGCCTTGGATATGTTGAGAGCTAGGTTATATGAACGCGAATTACAAATTAGAGAGGAAAAGGCCCAAGCCGAGCATGAATCCAAAACCGAAATCGGGTGGGGTCATCAGATAAGGTCTTACGTTTTACAGCCCTATCAGATGGTGAAAGACCTAAGAACAGAAGTTGAAACAAGTAATACTCAAGCTGTTTTAAATGGTGATTTGGATGAATTTATGGCAGCCTCCCTAGCACAAAGGGTCGGAAACAAAAGTGATTGAAAGAAACATTTAACAAATGCAGGTACGAAAGTCTTTAGAAAAGAAACTGAAAAATGCTTTTCAGCCAACTTGGTTCCAAGTTTTGAATGAGAGCAACATGCATAATGTTCCACCAAATTCGGAATCTCATTTCAAGGTTATCGTGGTTTCTGCTGCCTTCAATAAGAAATCACGAATTGAAAGACATCAAATGATAAATGCTATTTTAAAGGAAGAATTGGAGGGCTCAATTCATGCCCTGTCAATTCAGGCGCACACTATCGAAGAATGGTCGCAGCGTTCCGGAAAAATTATCGGGTCGCCAAATTGTGTCGGAAAATAGAAAATAATGCCTCCAAAACTAAAGTAATTTCGTTAGTGATTTTCCCCAAGGGCATGCAGCGCTAATACCTCCTTTTTCGTCTATTGCCTTTTGTATTTGCGATATTCGACTTTCTGAAACATTCCCCATTCGAGCGACTTCCTTCAATGGGAGGTTACTGGCCCGGCGCAATAAATACACTGCAGCCCGGAAGCCATCTTGTGAGAATTGTCTGTTCAACAATTCTTTTTCTGTGATTCCACTAGCGGTAGATAGGGACTTTAGTACCTTTTTTGGACTAGGACGATTTGGTCTTACTACCTTTTCTGGGATTTGATCTAATGATAAACCAATTATTCTTTTTGATATATTATCAAGATATTTTTCATCCCCTAGGTATTGTCCCGACCGAATTTTATCCCACGGTGACGAATTAGACTCATCCTGTAATACATATTTTTGCCAATTTTTATTTGAATAATCTGAGTTTCCTTGGAACTGCTCGTCTAACCAATTTTGATTTAGCCATTTAGGTTCGGTAGAACCATGAGCAAGGGGACGATAACTTGACCAACGCCATTGGTCAGCATATTTAACTAACTTCAAACGGACCGGGTTTAGTACAACGTGTCTGCAAACCTCTTTTAAATGGCGGTTTTTTTGGAAAAGTACTGTTTTATAACGTCCGTTAAATAAATGACCAGGTTGTTGATATTCGCGTCCAAACCATTGGGAATAGGTCATGTTCAGTCTTCCCATTCCACGTCCGAGATTTGGTTCTGTCGTTTCTATAACAAGGTGGTAGTGACTTTCGATTAGGCAATAGGAATAGCAAAGCCATTTTTGCTGTACTATCTCTTTTTCGAGCAAACCCAGAAAGTAGTTGGCGTCACGTGGACTAGTGAAAAGACGCTGTTTGGCATTGGCCCGAGCGGTTATGTGGTAGGTGGCACCGGGAAATTCTATCCGTAAAGGGCGAGACATATCTAAATTTAGACGAATCAATTAACCTTAGTAAAGAAAACCATTAAATTTATAATTAATAATAAGAAAAGTAGTACATAGCAGTCTTTTTTACGTTCTTTGATTTCAATGGTGGTTTATGGTTTTTGTGATAATGTTTTTAAAAAGTTTCTTCTATTTTTTTTATAAAAACAGTTTTAACTGTTTTGGAAGTGACTAATAATTTTGGTTGGATTAGAGGCTGAGTAGAGCAATTTTTCGAATATCTATAAATTATTTATAGCCATAAAAGTAAAAATTTTTTTTGGGGGTTGACATTTTTCGGCACGAATTATGGCTTCTGATTAAAGAAAAGACTACCGAGCTTAGGGATAATTTTTCGTTATTTTTTGTTCAAAGATTTATCGCCTCCTCTAAAACATTATTTATATGACCTTTCACACGGAGATTCCGCCATATAGCGGTTACCAAGCCGTCTGGATCAATTAAAAAGGTAGATCGAACAATACCCATGTAGGTTCTGCCGTAATTTTTCTTTTCTTGCCAAACTCCATACGCCTTACAAATTGATCCGTCCTCATCAGATATTAGAGAGAAGGGTAGCTTAAATTTTTCTTTAAATTGTTTATGACGTTTGACGCTGTCTTTAGAAATACCAACTATTTCAAAATTAATATCGAGAAACTTTTTATATGAGTCCCTGAAGTCACATGCTTCATTAGTACATCCAGGTGTCATATCTTTTGGATAAAAAAATAAAACGACGGACTTACCTCCCAAATCACTTAAAGAGAGAGGTCGGTCGTCATCTGTTAAAGCAGTAAATTGAGGTGCCTTATCTCCTAATTTAATATTCATTGCTTGATTTCTTAAATTTGGTATCACGGTATAGTTGCTATATTAATTGTATCTCTTTATTTGTGGTCTTTTTGCTACACACTAATAAAAACCTAGTATTA
>MDTE01145917.1_pt1 | contig 14794 bp, 18 predicted proteins | sample 811231 | NCBI WGS metagenome assembly MDTE01 (sample SAMN05326651, study PRJNA326480) | marine metagenome | isolation source: seawater | place: Indian Ocean: Red Sea | collected 2010 | reverse complement strand
CACTAATTGATTCAGATGAAACATTCGATCAAGTAAGAGGAGGAGCACCAACAGATGTACAACGACTTAATATTTCAGTACCTGCAGCCTTATCAATCCCTACTGCTGACTCTGGGCTTACTAAACCTACGGTTACTTATAACATTGGCGCTGCTGGGGGTCTCTATAAGTTTACAGGCATGGCAGGAGCGGGAGACAACAGAACTTTAGGACCACTTTATGTAGGTGGAACTTATACGTTTGCGATGGATAGTACTACAAATGGCCACCCATTATATTTAAGTACAGAATCAGATGGTGCATGGTCAGCAGGAAACTATGCAGGTGAATACTTATATGGTGTTACTAACAGTAGAGCGCAAGGTTCCTCAGGAACTACAGCAAATTTAGTTTGGACCGTTCCAGATAGTGCATTAGGTAAAACATTTAAATATCGTTGTGGAAATCATTCTACCATGAGAGGCGAAATGATAGTAAAACCCCTACAAGTAGATTCTACAGGTGGTGGTGTTCCGGTTTTACACTTTCAACACGATCAAGAAATGCATGCTGATAGTGCAGAAATAAGAGATATTCCAGGAGCAACGGCTCAGATGTGTATGACCTTTGATGGGACTAAGTTTGTTCCACAAGATATGAATGTTTATTTAAACAAAACACCTATAATGAGAGATGCCGTTAAGGCTCAAGCAAAAGAACAAATAACAACAGAGATAAGTGCAGGTGCTGTAGCAACACCCACGTCAGTCAAAGCCGCAACAACATTCAATGCCAATCTATCGCAACAAGGTGACCTATCAATTGTTGAAGGAACTGCAAAATGGTATGCGCCATTTAAAGCTAGAGTTTTTGGCATAACTTCAAGATTAGGAACAGCTGCAGATGGTGTTGTCAACATACAAGTTCAGCAAAATGATTCGAATCAGTTTGCTTATTCTCATCCAGCAAATAATACATCCCGAGATTTTACTGATTCAGCGGCCTTTACTATGAATGCAGGTAATTATCTAACAGTGGATGTAACATCAATAGGAACAACCGCAAAAGGAAAAGATTTAGTAGTACAATTTAAGTACAGAGAATCAGGATAAACTATATAAATATACAGTAATAACGGAGATATAAATGGCAACGAGCAAAAACTTTACATTGAGAAAAATACACCACGCTGGTGATAGTGCTGGAGATACTGTATATGAATCAACTAATTTGATAGCTACATTAACAGATGATGAAGTTATACACATTAGTGATTCTGCCGGAAATGTATTACAAGTTCAGCCAAAGAAGAATGATGGCGGTATTGATTCTGATTGGTCTAACGTGGATCAAGGAATTGCTTATTTTAGAACAGATAACGATCACGTGGAAGGATAACAAATGGTAAAGATAAAACACTTTAATGGTAATGAAAATCATCCAGTTATCATGGAAGATCCACGACCTGGAGTTGACGGCTTATACTTTTGGGGACAAAAAGTAAATAAACAGACTCTCGCGCCAGAATTTGATGAGATGTTGTCTGGACAGCCAGTAGGTTCAGATTGGTACGGATTTAATTACAGTATCGGAAGAGGAAATACAAACCAAGAAGACAAACACAGAAGATCAAGAATAGTTTTGAGTAAGAATACTGTAAACGTTTCAGATCCTAATGGTGACGGTGGATATAGTTACTATGAGAACGTTGACAACAGCACTGGTTTCTGGATAAACGAAGATCATCTTAAAGGAACTCACATGTATTACATGACGAGTGGTGGAACTAAGTCAGTTTTCTTTAACTCACAGTATTACGGTGACACAACATATACTCATAGATGGGGATCACTTCAAGACACACAATCATTGAGTGGTTCAGGTGTTTTAAATAATTGGAATGCTCAATCATACGGCGATGACGTTCGACAATTCTGGCCTGTTGGAATTGAGAATGGTAGAATCGTAGGTTTAGCTCAAAGACACACAAGTGGATATGCGTACTATCATCCCGATTGGCACTGGTTTTCAATGGGACCTGGTTGGCCGTGAAACTACGCAACCACCACTTTCAATACAACAAATGCAGGCAGCAACTACAACTGGAATTATATTGGAACAGGAGCTGATGGAAAACATAGATTTCAAAGAACGCATAAATCTAATCTAGGCCATGTATCGATTTGGAAAGTAGAATGGAACAGTACGACACCAACACTAACTCATGTATTGAATAATAATTCAAACCCAAGCACTGGTGGAACTCATTACGGTGGTAACTTTAACAATGGTACACAAGGTATTATATGGCCATCAAAGTATTATACAGATCCAAGAGATTCAAACAAGAAGGTTTGGTATCAGCCATACTTTGATACTAACTCACAGTTCCATCCTCAGTTAATTACTTGGGATACATCAAGTGATACTTTTGCAAGAGAGACTGACATATCCTGTAACGTATTAAGCCAGACACACGTCGACTATTCAGCTTATAACAGTTTAACAGGTTCACAACAGTATCAGGCAATATATAACGAGCAGTTTGTATCAGGTGGAAACAGATATCTTTCATTGATGTCTATGGCTACCTATACTAAATCCGCAACAGAGTCTCCGCAAAAGATTATTACTTATGGAATCAACGCATCAAATCCAAAGACACTTACGTATCATAGTACTTTAGACGTTGGAGAAACAATACTTGCTTGTGTATGGTTGAATGATAGTAGAACTATGATGGGATTATTATTACAAGGGTCGGCTAAGATATACTCATGGAGCAACAGTGGAGGTTGGGGTCTTACTACAACTATAGGTGATTTTTGTTTTGGAATGGGAAGAGATAGTTTGGATAGAATTTGGTATGCTACTAAATCAACTAAATACACATCAAAACATGTTGATCTTCACGTTCTATCTCCAACGCTTCCAGTGACTATTACTGTTACTCCTGAACTTACTCAGTACAATTACGCTGGATCAACGATCAACTCTTATTTAAACATAAGTGCATTGAATGCTTCAGGTAATAGAATTGCTGCAACAGTTAAAGTTGCGATAGAAGGAGCCTCGATGAAGTTTAGTGATGATACTGTTGTAAAAGAGATAACGACATCCAGTAGTGGAGAAACTCAACAGAACATCAAAGTTACGGGAGCAGGTTTCGTTAATATTACTGCGAGTGTTGTAGTATAGGAGGGTTGAATGGCCCAAACAACACCTTTCATAATTCAACGAAAACTTACGTTAGCTCTTCAAAACGTTGAAGACAGCGCTGGTGGATTTCCAGGCGATCTCGAAGGTGCTAATGTACAGATTATAGTTCAGAATCAAGACTCATCAGCCCTCACTACCGTTAATAGACCTTTACTCGCTGACATGCCTCAGATAAGACAAGAAGGAATCGATTCTTCTTACTTGAATGGTTATCATAAAGTATCTGGTCAAGGAAAGTCACAAAAGCTAGTTATGATCGGCGGAGGTTGGAATACTTCTGGTGCAGCACTTTATGATAGTGCACATATAATAAACTCTCGTTTTCTTGATTCTGATATAATTACGGAAAGAATGAACGTAACTGGAATGTCTACTAAAGGCGATTTAGACGCTGCAAGTTTAACAACTCTCTCAACAAGCACACATACTCCTTTACACAGAATGACTCTTAATGGACATACAGATGGTAATACCGTTGCAGATACTTCAAGTAGAAACTGGAATAGAACGTTAAGTAACGCAACAATAGGAGGAAAAACTGTAGTTAACAGTAATGTAAGTTATAACTTTGGTTATCTTTCTGGATCAAATGTCAATTGGCCACAGTACTTTACATTATTTGCTATTTACTATAATAAATCGAATGCAGATGATTATTGGTACAATCATACTTCAAGTTATCATCTTGTAAAAATAATTAATACTTCTACCGCTGGAACGGGTGGTAATCTTTCGATTGGTGGCTCGAGTACTTATACTGAAACTGGAGCAAAAGTTCCAAAAGATGAATGGACAAGAATTATAATAACCGGATCTGCTTCTTCTACTTCTACAGCTGCTAGTACAAATTATAAAGTTTACATCAATGGAGAAGAAACTGGATCCGCCACCACAACAGGAATAGTTGGTTATGCATTAAAATCTGGAACTTCATATAACTTTGCATATTCAAGCTACACAACTGGATATTTCTTAGAATTAGGTGTAATATCTTCAGTATTAAATAGCACACAATTAGCAGAACTTGATGCTCATTTACGACACAGGTCAGATGGAGCCACTGCAGCTTTTTCTCACGACTTTGCAGATTCAGACAAGACACAGTTTACATATAGTGGTGATTCATCTTTAGCAGAAATGCCTATGTTCAACAACACTAGTGCAGGAACTCCACCGCCTTTCAAACAATTTGATGGAGGAATGAGTCTTAAAGACATTCGTATACAGACCGCTGACACTTTGAAAAGAAATACAGTTCCTGCGACTATAAAAAAGATAATTATTGCAGATTCAGCCGGAACGACATTTATAGATGAATCGCCATTAGAACTGCAAGGAGATTCTGCATTACTTAAAGCTAAAAGAGAACATTTATTCCAAAGAATAACGACACTTACTGACAACAACGATCCAAGACTTGTTAAATTGGATGCAGATTCGGCTTCAGCCGGAACAACAAGTGGACCAATTCAGGCTTGGTTTTAAAAAACAGTTTACAATTGATATAAATTATGTTATAATATAATTAAGTGAGTACTTTATCATGCGCAACCTAGTATTTCAATATTACATTCCATATGAATCTTTTGATGCTGACATGGGAGGCATTAAAATGCCAGACTGGGCAATGGCAGGTTCACGATCAGCTAAAGCTTATGCCGATCACTGTGGTGCCGAGTATCTATTAAGCCATGAAAGATTCTTTACTCACATTGATCCAAGGCTAGATTCACTAAAAATAATTTATGATAAATTTTACGATCAATATGATCATATACTTTCTATTGATTTAGATATGTTGATAGGTACAAAAGAGAACATATTCGATATTAAAATAGAAGATGTTGCCATGGTTCATGAATTAGGTCTACATACAAGTACTTCTGGAAATTGGCTTAAAAGAGTCATGAGTGGACAAATGTCAGAAAGAGGCGTCATGGCTTATGGTAAACATATTTTTGGAAAAGATTGGATGTTTCCAAAATCAAAAATGTATCCTAATGAAGAATACAGATATTTAAATGGTGGATTGCAATTGTGGTCAAAGCAGGGTAGGATAAAAGCAAGAGAACATTTTACTTCAATTGATGATTATGTGCTACATACAAGATATACAGAACAAATGTATATAAACCTGCAACTATCGCAACCAATATTTAATGTTACTGAACTTGATACATCATGGAATAGACTTTCTGCATATCAATGGAAAAATGGTCAACCAGATGGAAAAATTAACCACTTTTTGGCAAGGGCTAAATTTTCCATGCCACAACTAGAACATACGGAGTTAAGCTTATGGCAAGATACTTAGAAATAGCTGCAAAAGGAAAAAGAGGTTTAAATTGGGATGCCGTAAGAGATGTTCCAGTAGATGGTTGTATGGTTTACGATTTAACAAATCTTCCTATGGAAGGTGTAAGTGATAATTCATACGATGGAATATATTCTGAACATTTTATAGAGCACTTGTACAAATATCAAGGAATAAATTTTTTCATTGAAGCATTAAGAATATTAAAACCAGGTGGTACAATAAGAACTGTTTGGCCTCCATATGAATTTGTTGAAAAATTAGTAAGTGGTGAAAAATTGAATAATGAAGAAGAGGCATTTGTAGAACACTATTACAATTTTTATATTTTAAAAGAACAATTTGCTCCTCCTAAAAATAAACACAGATCAAAAAGAGAACAATGTGCTCTAGGCTTGCTTTATCAAAAAGGTGAACATTTATATGTTTGGTCAAAAATAGAAATGATAATGACTCTTAAAAGTTTGGGTTTTGTAAGTGTAAAAGAAAAACCATACATGCAAAGTAGTGTTATGGACTTTAATAATATAGATACGCCTGGTCATATAAGAGCTCTTCATTCAGCTGTTGTTGAGGCTGAAAAACCATGGTAAGTATTGTTACAGTATATAGAGAAAACGCTGATATATTTCAAGAATATTGGTTACCTTTGATATTCAAACACGGTCCAGTTGAATTTATAATTGTTGATAACGCGTCAATATATTCTAAACTTTCTGCACCAGCATTACCTAATTTAAAAACAATTAGATCTCCAGAAGAAGTAGAAAGAAATAAAGCACGTAAGTTAGGTGTTTCAAAAGCAAAGAGTGATATAATATTTTTATGCACTATGAAAGCAGTTCCTACTTACGAGACAATGGTTTTATTAGAATCTGTAAAAGAAAATCAAATGCTATTTCCATCATGGATAAACTTAGATAGAAATATAAAAATACCTACAACAAATAAAAATTCTTTTTCTGTAGAAAGAAACAAGTATTTAGCATGTGATGAAAATGAGTATATAAGTACTTATGAACCAGAAGTATTATATAAAGGAACCTTATATTATGTCTAATGATTGGAATGATTGGCTGCCCACAATTGAAACTGAATTTGTATTTAATAAAGATAATTTTTTAAGACAACCAAACATATCTAGAACTTTGCATCCTGGAAGTACAATACAAACGTATCAAAAATATTATGATGAGTTGAAAGAAGAAAAATATTTGTACAAAGATCCTGATGTTGGAAATCCAATATTATCGCAATGGGGAATAAGTCTAGTAGCCTTTCAAAGTTCTTACTATTTAAAAACTTTATTAGAAAATAATCTTTTAGACGATATTCAAAGTATATATGATATTGGTGGCGGTTATGGAAGTATGTGTAGAGTTTTAAGAAATTATGGATGGAAAGGCTCTTACAACTTGATTGATTTTGATGAGGTCCATAAAATACAGAGATATTTTTTAGAAAAAAATAACATATATAACTTTAGGCAGTTAAAATTAGATGATTTAAAAACAGAACGTTGGAAACCACAAGGAAAGACATTGTTGATTGCAACGCATAGTATAAATGAAATGCCAATGTCTGATCGTAGTAAGATAAATTATTCTGATTTTACTAATTTACTTATTGTGCATAATTCAAAATGGAATAATATAGACAACAACGAATATTTTAAATCTTTAAAACTTCCACATAAGACAAAGCATTATAGAAGTAATCTATCAATGTCTCATTACTTTTTTATAGGAACACAATTAACATGGTAAACATAATTTTACAGCATTTTGATGGAGAACTCAGACCATTAGATAAACTTTCAATGGAAAATATAAAAGAGTACGCAAAGATGGTTGGAGCTGAATATCAACTCGTAACTGGCAAACCTTTCAGAAACCATTTAACTTCTCCATGCCAAAAAGTCTATATGATAGATGAAGTATGGGACAAGTATGATAACGTCTTAATGTTAGATATAGATATGTTTGCGCCTAAAAATATGAAAATTGATATTTTTAAACAACCTGGTGTAGGTTTATATGCGGAAACTCAGCAAAAACTTCATTCCAAACTTTCACAGTCATATCCTATGCAATCAAGTATACTGTCTCCATACTGGGGTGGTGCAATATATAAATTAAGTAAAAAATTAAGAAAAGAACTTAGAGCAGGTTTAGGTGGTAATGAAAGTTGGATGAATCCTTACAATCAATTGTATCATTTTGAAGACGAAGGCATTATTCACACACTAGCATGGAAGGCAGGTATATCAATGGAAGGAACAATATTAGATAGAAAGTGGTGTCAATGTAGCTTTCTTCCAAATCCAGAAAAAGCTGGTTTCATTCATATAAGAACAAAGATAACACCACAAGGTCCAAAAAGAGAAAAAATCGAAAATTATAATGCATTAGTCGAAAAAGGAATACTTTAATGAATATATTAATTACAGGCCACTCAGGCTTTTTAGGAGATCATACCGCCAAGTATTTTAAAAAGATGGGTCATAAAGTATATGGAGTATCTAGATCATTAAGAGAAAACTGTCAATATCCTCAATATATTTGTGATATAACTGACAAAGATAAGTTATCTCAGTTAGTTAGTGAAAAATGTATTGGTCAAATAATTCATATTGCAGGTAAACCAATAGTTGCAGATTGTGATCGTGATCCATATAATGCTTACAGAATAAATGGCTTAGGAACAGCATCAATACTAGAAACAGCTAGGTTTGCTAAATGTGAAAAGGTCATAGTTGTTGAAACCGATAAAGTTTATGGCTTTCAAGAAGAAGTTCCTACAAAAGAAGATGCGATACTTAATCCAGGTTCACCATACGAATTATCTAAAGCAATGTCATCGCAGTTCTGTGATTTTTATAGACAACACTACAGTATGAATATTGTAAGTGTAAGACCAGTTAATTTATTTGGACCAGGAGATTTTTCTTATACTCGAATGATTCCTGCATCTATGAACAATATTTTAAACAATAAAGGTATTCCAGTTCATGAAGATGGAGAAAAAATTTACAGAGACTTTCTTTACATTGAAGATGCTGCTGAAATGCTTTATATTTTATCATCAAATAAAACAAATCATTCTGTATATAATTTTAGTTCAAATAACTCAATATCGATAGCTCAACTTGCAAAAGATATTACTAAAGCCTTGAAACATAAAGTAAGTCCTATAACCATCAAGAAACCTGGAACTTATGCTGAAATACCATACCAATCAATTGATGGGTCAAGATTCATAGAAGAATTTAATTATGAATTTACACCATTTGACGAAGCAATAAAGAAAACTTATCATGCGTATAAAGAAAGTTTAAAATGAAAAATTTATTAATGCAACTTTGGAAAGGTCCTACTCTTAATGAAGAGGCAAGAACAAGCAGTAAGTTGATGAAAGCCTACGCAAAAAGAATAGGCGCTGAATATAAACTATTTAGAGATACAACATTTGCAGATAAACTATCTGATGATCCACTATATTATGAATGGTTAGGAGTCATGTTTGACGAAGAACAAGAAAAATATGATAAAATTTGTCAAGTTGATCTGGATATTTTCCCAGTTGAAAATTTAGAAGAAAGTATTTTTGATGTGGATATCGGAGAGTTTGGTGTATGTCAAGAACCTTTTCAAGGTAAACAAAGAGCAACGGTTACTGTTGGCGGTGGAATCAATATGATGAATGATGAAAGATGGGCATCAGCTGTTTCAAAAAAGTATGGGTCAAAATTACCAAGAGATGATGAGGGATATTTAAAAGCATTTAATGCCGGTATGACTATTTTAACTAGAGAAGGTATACAAAAAGCAAAACATACTTGGGGTGCAATACAAGAATATATCAATTACATAAGAAATAAAGGTATTCCCAGATTTTATACATATGATCAAAATTACATGTTATCACAGTTTACAAGTACTGACACAGATTGGAAAGTCATGCCGAATGGATGGAACTCTCAAATACATTATGTGAGAGGACCTATGTCCATGACAATGCCAATAAATGACGAAAGAACTGATGATACAAAATTTGTACATGTTCAGATGACAGGACATAAATGGGATGAGAAAGGACTTTATGAGATAGTAAATCTACCTCAAAGTAAGTGGAGTTTTATGTGAAAAACTTAATTAGGAAGGCGAGGATAATATGATAAATTCTGAACTGGGACATGTAAAAACACTTGAAGAATTTCACAGTGAAATCACAAGACAACAACAAGAAGCTCATGGCGCTGGATATAATGATATACATGATGCAATACAAAAATACTTAAAAGATTGTGATTCATATATGGAACTTGGTGTTCATCAAGGAGGAACTGCTGCGGCCGCAATGTTAGCAAAACCTAAAAGCATTAGATTAGTCGATATTGATACATCAAGATATTATAAGTTTCTATCTCCCATTGCTGATAAATGGTGTAAAGAACATAATATTGAATTGATTGTAAAAGAATGTAGTTCTATTACTCTTGCCGCAGTACATAATTGTGATATGTTGATGATCGATTCAGTTCACAATCCTAATCATATGAATAAAGAATTAGCTTTACATGGTGGGAATGTCAATAAGTATATTTTAGCTCACGATACAAGCATGCTTATGGGTCGGCAAGATGATATATTATTTCAGGTATTAAATGACTATGCATCAGAAAATGGATGGAAAGTTATTGAAAGAGGAACAGAAAATGCAGGATATACAGTGTTAAAAAGATGAGAAAAGTTTTTATAAATGCAGGTGCTAATAAAGGCAGTGATATAAAAAGATTCCAAGAATTATATGGTAATGATTGGGAAATATTTGCTTTTGAAGTTGAACCTCAATGTTTTGAACATCTAGAAAAATATAGTGTAAATATAGTAAAGAAAGCTGTTTCAACAAAAGATGGAAAAGATATTTTTTCTAAAGGAGTTACTACTTTATCAGGCACTTTAAGAAAAGACAAAGATTCTAAAAATATGGATCCTTGGGGTAAAACATACGAAGTTGAAACAATAGATTTTTCTAAATGGATCAAAGAAAACTTTAGTAAAGATGATAAAATAATAATGTCAATGGATATCGAAGGATCAGAATATGATGTCATAAATAAAATGATAGAAGATGATACTTTATCCTACATAAATAAACTTTATATAGAAACACATGAATACTGTTTGAAAGATATAGATGCTTTAGATGATATAGGCTTTAAACAAAAACTTATAAAACTTATGGGAAAAAACGTTTACATGTTTCGTTATTATCAACATGAAGAATTTGAAAGATTGAATGTACACTAATGATTGAATCATTATTAGATTACAGAGGTAACGTACAATTTTTTGATGAAGAATTAATACCTCCAAAACAAGACATTATTGATATATTAAATGTCGTTCATCAAAAGATGCCTCATGTTGCTATGAAGTGGTTGTATAATTTAAATTTATTAGGACCAGACGATTGGGAAGACAAAAAGAAAATGGCAGTGTCTGGTTTTTGTGGACTTAGAGAAAAAGAATTATATTATAGAACAATAGATATATTACCTGATAAAGATATAAAACATCTATATAAGGTTTATGAAAAATGGAGAAAGTATCAAAGAGAAGAATTGAGAAATGATATTGCCGAACCACAGCCTGATGATCCAGATATATATTGCTTTAATGAACAAGTTAGAGCGCCTTGGGTAATAGCATATAGAAGAAATAGTGAAAAATATGAAACACACAGAGCAGACATTCAAATAGGTAACCATAGTATGTTAACTGCTTTATTGGCTTTACAAAAAGGTTATGACGTTTCTTTTTGTTCATGCTTTATATTTAGAAAAGAGTTTGAATATAAAATGTGGAAAGACAAAGAGCCAATAATCATGCTAACTTTATCAATAGGTTATCCTTTACTACCTAGAAGAACTAATTCATATGGAAGTAAGCTTCCACCACATCCAAATGCTGGCCAGGAAGATAGACCAAGTTTAGAAAGTGTAATATTATGAGAGCATACGCCATAGTAATAAAAGGTAATGAAATATCTGAAAAAGGATTTAAAAAACTTTCAGAAAGTTTTGAAGAAGTCGACAATGAATTTCCTTTAAAAAGATTTGATGCAATAACACCGAAAACTGCTGATAATGTTCTTGATAATACAAATATTAAATGGAATTATCCTTGGCAAGGTGAAGTTATAGATTTTGCAACAGGATTAACTAAGAGAGCTTATAATACAAAGAATCCAAAAGCTAGAATAGCATGTGCGTTAAGTCATTATCTTTTATGGGAACAATGTATCATGTTTGATAAACCAATCATGATACTAGAACATGATGCTGTTTTTATAAAAAAAATAGATTTTGAACCTGAAGATACTGGTTATGATATCATTGGTATTAATAATCCTCTTGGCTGCACAAGAAAATCTAAAGTTTTTCATGATAAGATACTTGAAAAAAATCAATTCTTTCAACTTGCTCCTTATGTAGATGATGACACTAAAATACCTCAAGGGCTAGCTGGAAATTCAGCATATATAATAAAACCTGAAGGAGCTCATGATTTAGTAAGATTAGTATCAAAACATGGACTTTGGCCTAATGACGCGATAATGTGTAGACAATTAATAGATATAGCTGTAACTAGAAAATTTTACACAAGAGTGCAGGGATTAGAATCAACGACAACGCTATGAATTATTACGAATTAAAACCAGAAGAAAATACATTTTCAAATATTGTTGTGGATCTTACACACCGATGCAATATGGAATGTGCTAATTGTTATATTCCAAATAGAGATGTGCCTGATTTAGATAAATCAAAATTATACGAATTTTTACAAAAATTACCATTTAGAACTTATATCAGGCTCATTGGTGCCGAACCAACTATGAGAGAAGATATTTTTGAAATCATATCAAAAGTAAAAGAATTGGGACATAGACCAAGTCTTACAACTAATGGATTAAAATTAGCTCAAAGAAGTTATGTAAAAAAATTAAAAAAAGCGGGACTAAGATTACTACTTCACAGTATGAATGGAGCCGATGACGATGAATATTATAAAAAATTGGATAATGGTAAATGGGCAACAGTAAAAGTAAGAGCACTTGAAAACATTTTTGCAGAAAGACTTCCGATAAATACTGGAACAATTATTGCAAAGGGTGTTAATGAAGTTACTTTTGCAAGACAACCAATGTTTTTTGGTCTTAAAGCTGCAGAAGCTGGAATAAATTTTGATTATACACCACCGTATAATAGAATCAAACCCGTCATTAGATTAAAATCTGTTGGTGCCATTGGCAGATACATGAAAGATGCCGCATACTCTATGGAAGAGTTAATTAATATGGCGGTTGTACACCTTAATGTAAAAAGAGAAGATATATACCAAACATCATCTGGTGTTGTAAAAGCCGGTCCAACTTTAGGGGAACCTATGTCATCATGGATGTTTAAATATAAAACAATAGCAGGTCATATATATGTAAGACTTATAGATTGGCAAAATAATGATGATGGTGTAATTGATCATGATAATCCTAATAGAGGTAGATTGACTGAAAACTTTACTGTTGCACCTTTCTTTGAACATGTTAAGAGGAATGAATTTGGATATTAGTGTAAAAACTTATGGAATAACTAGCCCATCGTTTGGAACAGCAGTTAATAGAATATTTCTAGTTGCAGAAGAAATTGATGGTAAAGATAAACTTTATGAAAATTATAACTTTGATGGCTTGAAAGTTAGTGAATGGATTGCAGTTTCTATATTTGAAGATGTTGATTCTAATTGTATAGGATTCTCATCGGTCAATAAAAGACCAGAAATATGGGGTAACAATGTAAGAATATTAAATCGATTCATGAAAATATACAAACATAGATTTGAAAATAAAAAGAGTGCTGTTTCTGAAGTTACAAAAAAGATGATAAAACAGCAACTAAAAGTTTCAACTGAACTTGGATATCAAAATGCTTTCATGAGCAGAGAATCAAATACGAAAGCTGCTGCATTTAAACATTATGTTAAATACCTTGATTTTGCCGAATGGCATATATCACCAAATAGACATAGGATGTTTTTAACGGACGAGTATCTTCCTTCAGCTTGGCAGCACATCATGTGGACTCCTTTAAAATTTCCTATTGAAAGTATAAATATTGAACATATAACAGAGGAACAATTCAATGCATTACGAAAACGCTAAATTTGGTTACATAGTAACTGACTGTGATTATGAAAATGATCCACAAAGAGTCTTAAAACTTTTAGGCGACGGCAGAGTTGTAGTAATTAGAAATGAAAAACCTGTAGATCCTGAAGTATTAATAGAATTTTACAAAAAAATGGGAAGAGTTGTAAAACAAAATGAAAAAGTAAAAGGAAACGTTGATGGACACGGCGAGCTAATAAGAGTTAGACAAAACGGTCTTTTTGCTGGAAAAGATGATGGAGAACTTGAATGGCATTCTGCTGGAATGAATAGAACCGATCATGATGATATTGTGATAATGTATATGCATCAGCCAGCAGAATCAGGTGGTGATACTTATTTTACCGATCATCAAACGGCTTTTGAAGATCTGGATGAAGAGACTAAAGAGATATGTAGAAACGTTAAATCAAAAACTGTTACTTATACCGCTAGAATGAAATTAGAAAAGATGCACTATAAAAATGTATTTAGTGATGAGCAAACTATGATGGAGTTTAGAGATATTGATGGTAAAACTTCTTTTGAAAAACAAACTCCGAGAAAAGAACTGGTTACTCGGCATCCTATCAATGGTAAAGAAGGACTGTATTTTCCTTGGAGTGTTATAAGAGGTTTTAGTGGAATCAACTTTGATAGAAAACAGCAACATGACCTTTATTACAAATTAAAAGAACATACATTAAGCGATAAGTATGTTTACAGACATAAATGGAATGCTTATGATATTTGTTTAAGTGAACAGCATCATAGTTTACATAAAAGAGATGCATATACAGGCGATCGTGAACTTTGGAGAGCTGGAGTATGGCTACACTAGAATTCGAAACAATATCTTTAGATTACAGCCCTCAACAACTTTTTGAATATTATAATGCTTTAGATAAGATGAGCATTAACGACTATGTTATAACACATGATACAGTCACACCATTAGGGCACCGTACAAAAGGCAAAACAGTAGGTGAGCTTAAAAAGGTGGTCGGTGATAAGCAGGGTAGTCATGAAAGAAAAGATATTGTGGCGACGTGTGATAGAAAAAATCCTATT
>MDTE01144313.1_pt1 | contig 14794 bp, 16 predicted proteins | sample 811231 | NCBI WGS metagenome assembly MDTE01 (sample SAMN05326651, study PRJNA326480) | marine metagenome | isolation source: seawater | place: Indian Ocean: Red Sea | collected 2010 | reverse complement strand
TAAAGGATTAATAGATGGAGGTCCGACAAAATCAGGACATAGAACGCCAGCCCTAATAGTAGAATTGCCAGCTGAAGGGATTAGTGAAGATCTAATAAGATTCAATGGATGGCAGATTAGACAAATTCTAGCTAGAGGAGTTCATGGGATATTATTATGTCAAGCTGAAACTCCAGAAGCGGTAAAAGCTTTTGTTGAGATTTGTAGATATCCTAGAAATTCTATAGGTGTTGGTGATGTACTAGGTATAGGCACTAGAGGAGTTGGATCAGAAATTACTGCATCAAAAGTTTGGGGAATTGAAAATAATGAATATATTCAATTCGCTGATCCTTGGCCACTTAATCCTAAAGGAGAACTTTTATTAGGTTTAAAGATTGAATCAGTAAAAGGTTTAGAAAGATGCGAGGAGATTTTAAGAGTTCCTGGAATTGGTTTTGCAGAGATGGGTCCTGGAGATATGTCTATGTCTATGGGGATAGTTCGTGATGCTGAAGGTGGTATTCCTGATCAAGACCCGAGGATTATAGAAGCTAGAAATAGAGTGAACTCTGCTTGTAAAGAAAATGGAATAGCTTTTTTAGGTCATGGAACTAAGGATGGTATTGATAAGATGATAGATACTGGGGCTAGAGTGATTTCTGGAGCTGATGAGGAAATTGCAGAGTTAGGCCGAAGATATACTAATAGTCAAATGAAATAATTAAAGGAATAATATGAAAATCACAAATGTAGAAACATTTTTTGTTAATCCGGGTTGGGGAAAAAATTGGTTATTTGTAAGAGTAGAAACTGATTTAGGAATACATGGTTGGGGTGAATGCTACACACAATCAGATAGAGATAGAACAATTCAAGTTCACGTTGAACATTTAGGAAGATATTTAATTGGACGAGATCCAGGTAACATCAAGCACTTTACCCAAGTTGCTTTTGATGACTATGCTTCAAGAAGAGGTGCTATGGAAATTTTTTCTGCTGTCAGTGGAATTGAACAAGCTTTATGGGATATAAAAGGAAAAGAATATGGTGTTCCGGTATACAAATTATTAGGAGGTAAATACAGATCCAAGTTGAGAGTGTATGCTAATGGATGGTATGCTGGATCAGATACTCCAGAAGAGTATGCTTCAGCAGCATTGAAAACTGTAGAAAAAGGTTTTACTGCATTAAAATTTGATCCAATTCCAGGTCCTTTTCGTTCTTATATTCCTAAAACTCATGAAAATCAAGCAGTTGAAACAGTAAAAAGGGTAAGAGAAGCTGTAGGAGATGATATAGATTTACTTATTGAAGTTCATAGAAGATTATCTCCTATGCATGCAATTTCTTTAGCTAGACATATAGAAGAATATGATCTCTATTGGTTTGAAGAACCTTGTTCTCCTGAGAATATGGATGCTATCGCAGAAGTACGAGATAGTATTTCTATTCCTGTAGTTACTGGAGAAGCTTTATATACTAAAGCAGGATTTTATGAAGCATTTTCTAAAAGAGTTGCAGACATTATAAATCCAGATGTTGCTAATACAGGAGGGATATTAGAATTAAAGGAAATAGCTGCAATGGCTGAACCTCAAAACGTTGCAGTTTCACCTCATAACTATAATTCTACAACCATCGCACTTGCGTCAACTATGCAAGCTTGTATAACTATGCCTAATTTTATTATTACAGAATATTTTCTGCCTTGGGCAAAGATAGGAAAAATAATTTGTCCTAATAGTTTTACACCAGTGAATGGGATTATTGAGATTCCTGATACTCCTGGTTTGGGTGTAGATCTTAATATGGATGAATTGGCAAAATATCCTTATCAAGAATTTAATAGATCTTTACCTAATCCAGATCAGGAGGGAACATATTTAGGTTCTTGGCCAGATAATTTAACTGAAAAATCTTAAGGCTGAATTTGAAGTCTGGCTTTACTTAGTTTGGTTTCTCCTTCAATTTTTGCTTCATACATTTCTTTCTCTTGTTCTACTAAGATTTTATGGAGTGATTGTTCATGTTCTAAACGAAGCTCATGCATTTTGTTTTCAAACTCTAGGTGTAATTCCTGCATTTCAAGATCTAGTGCTTGCCTTTGAGCCATCATTTCCATTTCCATTTTCATTCTCTCTGCATCCATTTCTTGTCTTTGTGCTTGCATTTCCATTTCCATTTCTTGTCTTTCAGCATGCATAGTTTTTTCTACTTCTTCCATCTCTTTTCTTCTTTCCATATCCAGTTTCCTTCTTTCTTCTTCCATCATCATTTCTTCCCTTTGCATTTGCTTATGCATTTCCATTTCGGTTCTTCTTCTCTCAGCATCCATTTTTTGTCTCTCTCGTTCCATTTCCATATGCATTCTTTCTTCCTCTTTTCTTCTTTCCATATGCATTCTTTCTTCGTCGTTTCTTTGATCAGGTCCAGGACCAATTCTATTATTTCCTGGTGGAGGAGGTTGTCTATCTCGCGATTGATCTTGAGTTGTTTGATCACTGTTAGGGAAACAAGATAAAGTAAATACAATCAAAATAATTGTACTAGTTAATAAATATAATTTAGTAACCTTAAACATAAAATATATCTTAACTGTTTTGAATCGTATGACAAAGTTTTTAATGAATTTCATAGGAAAGAGATTTCAATCTAGGCCTTATTTGATAGTTTCCTTTGGAAAAATTCATAAATGGTTATATTTAATTTCTAGCGGGAAAATATTTGGTAATCTAGGAAATCTTCCTGTATTAATTCTTAATACTAAGGGGAGAACTACTGGTAGAATTATAAAAACAGTATTAGTGTATTTTTCTGATCAAGGAAAAATTTTTATTATAGCTTCGTTTGGTGGAAATCCTAAAAATCCTTCTTGGTTTTTAAATATTCAGAAAAATCCTTATATTAGCATTCAAATAAAAAATGAAGAAATTAATTGCTTTGCAAGAATATTATCTAAAGAGGAAAAAGATTTAATTTGGCCTAAAATTATTCTTTTTTATTCTGGTTATGAGAGGTATCAAAATTCTACAAGTAGGGAAATTCCAGTAATTGAATTAGAATCAAGATGATTTTTGAAGAAACTGAATAATATTTTTATCTGGATCTTCAATTGTAGAAATCAATCCTCCCCATTCTTCTCTTTCAGGTTTTCTAATTATATTGATTCCCTTTTTAGATAAATCTGAAATAGTTTGATTAATATTCAATACATCAAAATTTATCATAATTCTGAATTTATCTTTGCTCTTTCCTTTAACTTGACTATGTTCCCCAATAGTTAATTTGAAATCTCCCCATTCAAAATTCACATAATTTGGTTTTTTTGTTTTGACTGATAACCCCAAAATTTTTTCGTAGAAATCAGTCATTTCTTTCAAGTTCTCTGTCCAAATAATTATTCCACATATTTTAGGACTATTCTTCATTGGTTAAATACTGATGAGAGATGATTTGTATTTTTTTTCATTTAAAGTTATCCCTAAACCAGGAAGATCTGATAATGTTGCTGTACCATTTTCTGGCAATGGTAATCCTTCAAAGACATCGGCTATCTTTTCAATTGGACCAGTAAATTCTGTCGAAAATTCATGAGGTATAGTTGCATTTTGTATAGTTGAGTAACATTGAAGACTTGCTGCTCCATTTATACCTACTGTAGGGCTGTGAGGCATTACAGGTTTATTGTAAATTTCAGCAAGTTCAAATATTTTTTTTACTTCTGAAATTCCTCCAGCTATTAAAATATCTGGTTGAAGTATATCCGGGTTTGCTATTTCTATAAGGTCTCTAAATCTCCACTTTGTTGATTCTTGTTCTCCTGTAGAAATAGGGACTTCTAATGCATCCACAACTTGTTTTAAACCAGGTAAATCATATTGTGGGATTGGTTCTTCAAAATGAAAAATTCCAACTTCTTGAAATTTTTTACCTTGTATAATTGCTGTACTTACTGAGTATCCATTATTTGCATCAAAGGAAAGAGGGAATTCAGATGGAAGAAAAGATCTACACTCTTTAAACATTTGGAAATCTTTTTGGGGATTTATGTCTTGTCTATTTGCTCTCCAGTCCATTCTTATTTTAAACGCTTTAAACCCCAGTTTCAGACCTTTCTCTATATCATGAACCATTTCTTTTGATTCTTTTTTCCATCCACTTCCTACACTCCAATAAAGAGGAATTTTTTTTCTAGCTTCTCCTCCTAAAATTTTATAAAGGGGTAAATTAGCCGCTTTAGATGTAATATCCCAAAGTGCTATATCTAGCGGTGCTATAAATTCTGCTGGAATCTTTGTAATTATTTCATCAGTACCAAAAAATAATACTTCCCATATTCTTTCAGGCCTTAACGGATCTTCTCCTATAAGAAGAGGTTTAAAGGTTTTTTCTACATAAATTTGTAATGCGGCAGATCTACTTGAATAATATGAAGCAGCTTCCCCTAAACCATAAATTCCTTCATCAGTATTTACTTGAAGAATTGTTTTGCCAATATTAAGATTGTTTACAGTTATATCAGTAATCTTCATTATTTCACCGAAGTTAATTATAACTGATTTAATGTTTTATTAATTAATATAAATATTTATTAAAAATTTAAAAATATTTTTTAGGAGCTGACTATGAAAGTTGCTGCAGTTAAACACACTGATAACCCACCAGAGTGGACGAAAATGTTCAATGATCATGGGATTGAAATCATAGAAAAAGATTGTCATGATAAGAATAGTTTTATTGAATTATTAAAAAATGTAGATGGTGCGTTGATATATTCTTTACCACTAACAGATAGAGAAGTCCTTGAAGCATGTCCGAAATTAAAAGTTGTAAGTAGAGGAGGAGTAGGAGTAGATTCTGTTGATGTAAATGCTGCAACTGAATTAGGCATATGTGTGTGTAATACTCCAGGAATAAATACTACTGAAGTCGCTGATCATGCAGTTGCTATGTTACTTTCATTGACTAGAAATATAAGAGAACAAGATAGTTTGATTAAAAAAGGTACTTGGGCTGATAACCCTAAAGAATTGGCTACTTTTAGGACTATTAATAGAAGAATAGCTGGGAACACTGTTGGAATAATAGGATTTGGAGATATTGGAAGAGCTTTTGCTTCAAGAATGAGGGGTTTTGGCCCAAAATCTATAATAGCTTATGATTCATATTGTGCACAAACAACTGCAGATTTATATGGGGTTGAATTAGTTTCACTGGATCAAGTACTGACTCAATCTGATTTTATTTCTCTTCATGCTCCAGCTACAGAAGAAACGCATCATATGATAAATTCGGAATCAATTTCTAAGATGAAAGATTCAGTAATATTAATAAATTGTGCTAGAGGACCTCTAGTAGATTCCAAAGACTTATATACAGCACTCAAAGATGGTCACATGGCTGCTGCAGGTATAGATGTAACAGAAATAGAACCAATTAGTTCTGAAGACCCTCTTCTTACTTTGGATAATTTAATAATTACTCCACATACTGCTGGATCTTCTCCCGTTTCTAGATTTGAAGGTTCTATAAAACAGGCAGAAAATGTTATTAGTATTTTAACTGGTGGAAGACCACATGGTCTTACTAATCCAGAAGTAATTAAGACAATTACAATTAACAAACTAAATGGGGATAAACGTTGGGAAGGTTTTAAAGAATTTAAATTACCTTAGAATTATTATTTTAAATGAAAAGAAATAAAAATAATTCAGGCTGGAAACCAGTTTTATTATCCATGTACGTTACTTTGTTTATATTTATTTTTTTGTTTATTATGATGATTTTAATAAGATGGCAAAATAAATGTGAATCTTTGCTTCCTTGGGATAGAAATAGTTGTGAAGAATCTACATTAAATCTATGATATGTATTTAGAGGTGAAATAATGACTATTTTAAGAAGAAATGATCAACAAGTTGAAGTTAGGTATCCTGGTGTAACTAGGAGAGTTTTAACTGGATCTGATACAGGTTCCAATATGCTTTCTGTGGGAGATATAGTAATACAACCTGGTTCTAAAATTCCTTATCATATGCATTCTAATGTAGAAGAAAGTATGTATGTGGCAGAAGGTGAACTAATAATGAAGTTGAATGGAAGATCATTTGGTATATCATCTGGAGATTGTGTTATAGCATTAAAAGGAATTTCTCATGGACTTGAAAATGTTTCTCATAATCCTGCAAGATTAATTACCGTTTTCCCTAATGTTTCTCCAGAATTTGAACTAGTGAATTTTTCTGACTTTAAAAATGAAATTCCTGAGAAAAATGTTTCTTTTAGATCTAAAATGGATGGTTTTGAATTTGCTCCCGGCATAAAAAGATTTGATATGGTTGGAGACTTTTTAGGTGCTGAGTCCACTTATTTCAGTGAATTAATTTTTGAACCTGGTGCAACATCACCTAACCATTACCATCCACATCATGAAGAAAGTATGTTTTGTTATAAAGGGAATTTGAATGCTGTTTATGGAGAAAATGATAATATCCCTCTTGAACAAGGGGATATGTTCACATGTGAAATTGGCATAAGGCATACGGTTAATAATCTTGGAGAAGAACAGGGAACTTTACTTGCTATTCATCCCGTGCTTAATCCTCCTCCAAAAGTAATGGTTGATTAGAAGAAACATCATGTCATCTATAATGAAAGGAATATTCGCTATACCTGTCACTCCATTTAATGAAGATGGATCATTGGATATTAGATCATTAGAAAAATGTGTAGATTTTTGTTTGGAAAAAGGAGCACATGGTATTGTGATGCCAGTAAATGCAAGTGAAGTATCTACATTGACTCACGAAGAATGGATGACTGTTTTAAAGACTGGCTTATCAAGAGTAAACAATTCAGTTCCATTTGTTGCAGGTATTTCTGGAAATTCTTTAGAGATTTGTGTCGAGAGAGCAAAAATATGTCAAGATTTAGGTGCAAATTCCATAATGACTATGCCACCTGGTAAAGGAGGTGGTGTAGTTAATATAAGAGAATTTTATGAGCAAATCTCTAAAGCTGTTGAATTACCTATTTGGATTCAAAATAATAAACCTCCTAATGGTGCAACTGTTCCAACAGATTTAATAATTGAATTATTGGATACAATTCCTAATATAAAATTTTTAAAAGAGGAAAGTGAATATCCTGGACATATTATGTCACAAGTGATCAGACGTTCTGGAAGTAATTGTGAATCTGTGATGGGAGGCATGGGAGGTAGATTTCTTCTTGATGAATATAGGAGAGGAGCTACAGGAACAATGCCTGCTGGTCATTTTACAGATTTACAAGTCAAACTATGGAATGCTTTGATTTTAGGTAAAGAAAATGATGATGGGACAAGAGAGATCACAAAAGAATCAAGACGATTATGGGAAGTTCTTTTGCCTTCTTTGAACTTTGAATTTATGTTTGGAACCACTGCTTATAAATTAGTATTCTGGAAAAGAGGAGTAATCAGTTCTCCTTTAGCTCGAATACCAATCAGGAAACCATTTGATGATCAAGACATGATTGAATTAGATCAAATATTAGATGGTATGGAGAATGAATTAACTACTTAATATATTTTCTTACTTCTTCAAGGTATGAGCTAGTGCCACTGGATAGGAACCTATTAGTGCTATTAACAAGGCAGTTTACGCCTTCTCCAATCCATTTTTTAGCTGATTCTCCATCAAAAACTAAAGTGCCTACTTGTTTCCCTGCAGATTTAATCTTAGGTATCATATCACTGATAGTTTTTTGTACTTTGGGATGAGTCATTTGACCATGAATTCCAAACACAGAAGAAAGATCTCCTGGGCCTAGAAAAATCAAATCAGCTCCTTCTGTATTTATAATTTCATCTTGATTTTCTAATCCTTCCATAGTTTCTATTTGCAAACCTACCATCATTTCTTCATTAGCCTCTTTAACGTATTCAGACATTGATTGTGCTGCATACATACTACTTCTACCTCCAAACATTCCTCTTTTTCCAAGAGGTGGGTATTTTGTAGAATTAACTACATTTTTTGCATCTTTCTGATTATTTACAAGAGGAATAAGTACTCCTTGAGCACCTGCATCTAGAAATCTTTGGATATGTTGTTGAATATTCATCCATATTCTAACTATGGGACTAGTGCCAGATAATTCAGCTGCTCGAATCATATTTTCTGCGCTCTCATAATCTGTGCTTCCATGTTCACAGTCAATAATTACAAAGTCCATTCCTAACCATCCCATCATTTCTACCATTGCAGGAGAAGGGAAATTAACAAAAGGTCCAATTACTGGAGTGCCAGAAAGCATTTTTTCTTTCATAGTATTTTTTTGCATCTTTTCCCCTTTATAAGAATTTTCTATTAGAATACAAACACTACCATTAAGAAAAAATAAATACATCAAAAAATATGAATATTAAAATAGAAAATGAAAATATTACTGCAGTATTTTCTCCTCTTGCTGGAGCATCTTTAAGATCATTATCAGTTAGAAAAAATAAGGAAAAATATGATATTATTTCAAATTTTGAAGATGAGTTGTCCCCAAATAAATTACCTTTAGGTTCTGGTTCTTTTATTATGGCTCCTTGGGTGAATAGAATAAAATCCGGAATACTTGAAACAGATAAAGGATTTACTCAACTTCCAAAAGATACTTTTTTTAAGGATCATGTTAATGCAATTCATGGGATTGTATTTAATAAAGACTGGACTATTGATTTTCATGAAGAAAATCAATTTCAATGTTCTATTGATTTAACCAGTCCTTGGCCATTTAAAGGCAAAATTGTGATGAAAGCTTTTTTTCAAGATAATGCTCTTATTCAAGAATTAAAAGGATATAATCAAGATGAAATTACTATGCCAATAGGAATGGGTTGGCATCCTTGGTTTAAAAGAATTCTAAAAAATGAGCAAGCAATTCTGAAGATTAATGCTAAAAGTATGTGGGAACTTGATTATAAAGGGATTCCAACAGGAATTTTAATTGAGGATAATGAAATTTTAAATAAACTAAGAACAGGTTTGATTCCAGAAATTGATGAATTAAATAAATGTTGTTTGAAAGTGAATCCTAATGATCAGATTTCATACAAATGGCCTGAGCTTGAATTGTTTATTGAGTCTTCTGAAGATCTAGGTCATATAATGTTATATAGCCCCAAGGATTCAGTTTGTGTAGAACCTCAAACCACTACTGTGAATGCTTTCCAAATGTCAAATTCTGGTATATCAGGAACAGGAGTAAAATATCTGGGAAAAGGTGAAAGTTTTACTGTTTCTACAAAATGGAGTATTGATTTTTAGTTTTTTGATTTAGGAGTTTCATTGTTTTTTGCTAATTTATTTAGACTAATAAGAAATATATTTCTTTTTTTACCTACAATTCCTTTGGTATTAAGAGGACTTTTTTCTAAACAGGTTCCTTTACGTTTAAAATTGATACCATTATTAGGGTTTTTTTATTTTTTTTCTCCTTTGTCTAGAATATTTAGTGGTGTTTTTGATGATGTTTTTATTTTTTTCCTTTTACTAAGTTTATTTGCTTCAAAAACTAGAAGTTATTTTGAAAAAACAGAAACTTCTGAAAACCACAAAAGTGAAAAAGAAAAAAATAAAACTATTGAAGGTGAATATAGTTATAAAGATGATAACGACTAAAGATATATATTATACCTTTAGTCGTTAGATTAATTTTTAAGCGTTGAAAGTTAAAAAGTATTCCCAAGGATGAGGTCTTGTTCTAACTTCATCAACTTCTGTTTCTCTTTTGTAAGATATCCATGCTTCTAATAAATCAGGAGTGAATACATCTCCCTTTAATAAAAAGTCATGGTCTTCTTCAAGTGCATCTAAAGAACTTTCAATACTTCCAGGAACTTGTTTTAATTTTTTCTGTTCTTCATCAGATAGTTCAAAAAGATCTGATTCTAGAGGATCTCCTGGGTCATATCCATTTTCAATTCCATCTAATCCAGCCATTAACATTGCTGGAAATGCTAAATATGGATTACAGGTTGCATCAGCAGATCTGAATTCAACTCTTTTTGCCTCTGGGTTTTGAAAATACATTGGTACTCTGCAAGCGGCACTTCTATTTCTAGCTGAAAGAGCTAGAATTGTGGGTGCTTCGAATCCTGGAACTAATCTTTTGTAACTGTTAGATGTAGGTGCACATAATCCCATCAGAGCTTTTCCATGTTTAATAAGTCCTCCAATATAATTTAATGCTAATTTACTTAAACCAGCATATTCAGTTCCAGCAAATAACGGTTTTCCATTCTTCCAAATGCTTTGATGTGTATGCATTCCAGTTCCATTATCGTTAAATAATGGTTTTGGCATAAAAGTAGCTACTTTTCCCCATTCTTGAGCAACATTTTTGACCACATATTTATATTTCATTACTTTGTCAGCCATTGAGAGTAGAGAATCAAATCTTAGATCTATCTCTCCTTGTCCTCCTGTTGCTACTTCATGATGATGCTTTTCTATTTCGATTCCAAATGTTTCTATCATCACTCTAACCATTTCACTTCTCATGTCATGGTGAGTATCTATTGGTGAAGCAGGGAAATATCCACCTTTATAACCAGGTCTTTGTCCAATATTTGGGGTCTCTTCATCAATCATATATTTTGATCCAGAGTTCCAAATTCCTTCGTCAGAATCTACTTTAAAATATGCTTCATTTTCATTTTGGAAAAATTGTACAGAATCAAAAACAAAGAATTCTAATTCAGGTCCCCAATATGATACATCTCCAACACCTGATGATTTCAAGTAATTTTCTGCTTTGATTGTAACGTATCGTGGATCTCGAGAGTAATTAGAACTTGTTAAAGGATCCCTTATGTCAGCTATTACCGTAACAGTTTTTTCTTGAAATGGATCTAAAGATACTGTTTCTGCATGTGGTAATAATAGCATGTCTGATTCATCAATAGTCTGAAATCCTCTCACACTTGAACCATCAAAACCTGTCCCTTTAGTAAACAAATTATCATCTACCTCAGATTTAGGAAGTGCAACATGTTGCCATGTACCTGGAACATCAATGAATTTAATGTCTAATATATCACAATCATTATCCTCCATTAATTTTATAACAGGGGCACTGATATTTTTATTTTCACCTTTTGGCATATTTCCTCCTTACAATAATTCTATATTACATTGAATGATTGATTCATTTTACATCTAAATTGTTTCCAAATTATTTCTTTTTTTCTATATTATTAATACTTAAGGAGTCAATATGTTGAAAAAAATATTAATTTTAGGTTCAGGTGCTATAGGAAGTGTAATAGGAGGAATGTTGACTAGATCTGGCCATAATGTGATTTTAGCTGATCAGTGGTCCAATCATGTAGATGTAATGAAAAATAATGGTTTGAATATAAAAAAATATGATGGAAAAATTTTTTCTGTAGACGTTAAGGCAATACATATCCATGAACTTCAAGCTCAAGAAAAATTTGATTTAATAATTTTGTCGGTAAAATCATACGATACTGCTTGGGCTACCCAAATGGGGTTAGAATATTTATCAGATCAAGGAGTAATAGTTGTGGCACAAAATGGTATCAATGATCCTAGAGTAGCAGAAATAGCATCTTCAGAAAAAGTTATAGGTTGTGTTGTTATTATAGGTGCTGCATTAGAAGAACCTGGAATAGTAAAATGGACAGGAGCGCCAGGAGACAACATTGGTTTTAAGATTGGTGAACTAGATGGTTCTAATTCAGTCAGAATTTCTCAAATAGCTGAATTGTTAAGTGATGTTTGTCCCACTCAATCTACAAATAATTTATGGGGTGAAAGATGGGCTAAATTAGCAACTAATTGTATGGCTAATCCATTAGCTGGAATTAGTGGTTTAGGTTCAGGAGAATTGGGTATGAACCAAAAAGCTAGAAAAATCATGATAAATATTGCTTCTGAAGTTGTGAAAGTTGCATTATCTCAAAACGTAAGTGTAGAAAAAATTGGTTCTGCTAATCCAGAGGCTTATTTGAATCCTAATCATGGACATAATTTAGAGGAAATTGAAGCTCATATGATAGAAAGAGCAGAAAATTTTACTGGAGGTAAACCTTCTTTGCTTCAAGATGTTTTAAAGAAAAGACGAACAGAAGTAGAATTCTTAAATGGACTTGTTTCTGAATTAGGTAAAAAGGAATCTATGAGTACCCCTTTCAATAATAAAATAATTTCTATTCTTCATAGTGTTCCTGTAGGAGAGTTTGTTCCTAAAATTGAAAACTTGAATCTTTTTGATGAATTATTAGGAGAAGATCAATGAGTTCTAACTTAAAGTTTTTACTTGCTACTGATTCACAATTAGGAATGGCTGATAACTTTATTTCTAGAATTGATAGAAAAGAATTTGCCTATAAATGGATAAAAAATTCAGATAATGAAAATAATATTGGTCTTGATAAAGAATTAGAAAACCTTAGGAAAATCATTTCTATTGCTAACAATCTGAAACCTGACTTTTTTATTATTACAGGAGATATGATTGATGATATTCAGGATGATAATATTATAAAAAAGTTTTGTTTAGAATTGAATAAACTTAATAATGAAATAGATCTTTTTTTAGTTCCAGGAAATCATGATGTAGGAGAGAATCCTTTAGTTCCTTCCTCTTCAGCAATAAAAAAATATAAAACTCTTTTTGGGAATGATTATTATTCTTTCGAAAAAAAAGGTGTTTTATTCATTGTGATTAATAGCTCTTTATATATGAATCCAAGTGTTTTAGAGTCAAGGTTTTTGCAACAAAATGAATTCCTCAAAGATTTACTTAAATCTTATGATTCTAATATTCCAATAATTTTTTTTACTCATCATCCTCCGTATTTGGGAGAGGTAATTAATATAGATTTTGATTCAGATTCTCAAAAAGAAAGTGAAGGGTATTGGGAATTTCCAAAAATTACCAGAGAAATTTTATTTGAAATTATAGAAGAAAAGAATGTTTTAGCTTTCTTAACTGGGCATTTACATCAAAACAAAAATGTTAAATTTAATAATGTAGATATTATTGTTACATCTTCTTTGGGCTTGCCTTTAGGATCTGATCCATCTGGATATAGAATAGTTGGGTTAAATGAAGGAGTGTTACATCACTCTTTTTATACTTTATGATAAAAATTTTTGATTAAATATATCAAAGGCCGGTGGGGATCCAGAAAAATAATATTCTTTTTCCCCTTACATATTTTTTAAAAAAATTAGAATAATAAAAAGTCATAATAAACAATAAGTTAATATTTAGTAGAGCAATAATAAATTAGAAGTTCGAAATTTCATATTAACCTATGTCACAAAGGAGTAAGTATTGAAAAACACAAAGATTGTTTTAGCTAAAAGGCCTATTGGATTACCTAAATTAAATGATTTTCAAATTATTCAGAATGATATAGATCTTGTTAAAGATAATCAGGTTAGTGTTAGCACTATGTATTTATCTTTAGATCCATATATGAGAGGTAGAATGTCACCTAGTAAATCATATACAAAAAATTTAGAAATAGGTGAAGTGATGACTGGTGAAATAATTGGAATTGTTAATGAATCAAAAGTAAAAAATTTTCCTAAAGGATCAATTGTATTAAGTAAGGCTGGTTGGCAGTCTAATCCAGTAGTAAATGAAGATCAACTTTCATTAGTAGATTCTAGAATAGACCCTGTTTCACTAGCTCTTGGATCTCTTGGGATGCCAGGTTTGACTGCTTATTTTGGTTTAACAAAATTAGGAAAACCAAAGTCTGGTGAAACTATAGTAGTGTCTGCCGGCTCTGGAGCAGTGGGTGCTACTGTTGGACAAATTGCAAAAAGTATGGGTTGCAGAGTAATAGGAATCGCTGGTTCTAATGAAAAAATTAATTATATGACTGAAAATTTAGGTTTTGACGAAGGAATAAATTATAAAGATTCTGATTGGACTGAAAAATTCAAAATATCATGCGATCAAGGAGTAGATATTTATTTTGATAATGTAGGAGGACCTATTAGTGATTGTGTAATAGAAGAAATAAATGATTTTGCTAGAGTAATTGTATGTGGTCAAATATCTCAATACAATAATTTTGAGCCTGAGCTTGGCCCTAGAAATATGCATAAATTTTTAATAAAACAAGCTAAATTAGAAGGCTTTATAGTTTTCAGATGGGAGGACCAGTATAAAGATGGCCTAGAGTCATTACTTGATCTTAAGGAAAGAGGATTTCTAAAATACAAGGAAACTATCGTAGAGGGAATAGAAAAGGCTCCAGAAACATTTTTAAAATTATTTTCAGGAGACAACTTAGGAAAATTATTGATAAAGGTTAATTAAATCAATATGGCATAGTTCTATTTGTTAACCTTCTTCCCTCATCAGCATATTCTTTGCTATCAGCACCTGTAATTTTTACGTTAAGTTCTTCAATAATATATTTTATTCTTTGCTTATCATTCATTTCAGGATCTATCCAAGAGGAATAAAAGAAAACTCCAGATTTTTCGCATGCTGATTTTACTATATTTCTTGCTTCATCCATTTCTTTTGGATAAGGAGGATCGTGAGCATCTGGAAGACCAAAAGACATTCCCATATCTCCAGGCCCCCATTCTGCAAAACTTATACCTGGTACACCTGCTATCTGGTCTGCTTTTTCTAAGCAGTGCCTGTCTTCAATTTTTAATCCTAATAAAAGTTCTCCTTCAGGATTTAATGGCCAAGGATCAGCTTTTTTAACGTATTCTGCTGGTGAAAGGTTCCAGATATCTGCTGGTTCTCTTTGTCCACCTGCTCCTCTCATTCCTTC
>MDTE01017839.1_pt1 | contig 14794 bp, 11 predicted proteins | sample 811231 | NCBI WGS metagenome assembly MDTE01 (sample SAMN05326651, study PRJNA326480) | marine metagenome | isolation source: seawater | place: Indian Ocean: Red Sea | collected 2010 | reverse complement strand
GAACGCCGGCGCGGTGCTGGTGCTGCCCCTGATCACGTCGACCCAGGCCTCGTCGCCGCGATCGTCCAGCACGAGCAGGCGGTCACGTTGCACATCGAGCACCGTGATACCGGCCGCTTCGAGGTCAGGGCGCATCTGCTGGAGCAGGCTCTCGGCCGTGGCCTTGTCATGCACCGAGGCCAGGCTGTAGCCGCTCGCCACCCGACCAAACAGATACTTGACCGTGTTGTGATTCAGGTTCTGCATCTTGGTCGCGTCGAAGCCGGTCAGGGTCGGCGGGGCTCCCAGCATCGGCGTCGACCCGACGCCGTCCGCCCGAGCCGCGCCGTCCTGGGCGAGCCGCGACAGGAACGTGGCGAATTCGGTTTCCGACAACTGCCCGTCGCGATTGGTATCGACCGAGTTCATCAGGGTCTTGGTGAACCGTTCCAGCAAGGCGGACGAGCTCGCGTTCGTAATCATGTGATCTCTCCCGCCCAGGTTTGTGCAAAGGCGATGCCGTCGCCTGGGGCTTCAAGAACAGGAGAGGTCGGCCAGGAGCGGGTCTGAAGTGTCGGGCGTCCGTCACCTCAGTCGTCCAGCCGATACGTCGCCTCGACCTCCGATATCTCACGGGCGCGGTCGTCCGCGCTCCAGCCGAGGCGATCGCCCATGAGCCGGGCAGCGGTAGCAAGCGCCTGGGGACCGGGGTGTCCGGCCGAACCGGCTTCGGTGCGGCGCAGGACCGCGTCCGAGAGGCGGAGGGCCATCTCGTGGTCGACCGCATGGAGAATCTCGCCGGTCGTCACCGGGCAGGTCTCGGAGAGCGGGGCGGTCAGGGCCGGCTCCCGGCGCATCCCCTCCAGCAGTCGCTGGTGATGGGTCCCGTAGCTCGTCGCAAGTCGGCGTCGGGTGTCGGGCGAGATCGACTCGTCCCCGGCCGTCGCGCCGGCGAGAAACCGCGACCAGTCGTCGATGGCGCCACCGTGGAGCGGGGTCTCGGCGGTACGGCAGCCGACGGGGGCTCGATTCAGGATCCCCATGGCCGTGTCGACCGCCGTTTCGGCGGTGTCCCGGGCGGTGGTGTATCGCACCCCCACCACGCTCAGCAATCCGGCGACCCCATCGTCCCGGTGATCACGCACGAGCGACACCTTCGAGAGCCCGTGACCGGCGGCGTCGGCGGCCGGAAGCAGTCCCCGGTGCACGAGCCGCACGTCGTCGACCGAGAGTGACGCCTGCGGGAACGCGTCGCGCGCGTCGGCGAGAAAGCGCTCGACGTCGGACGACCGCACGGTCGGCGAGCCGCCGGGGCCGTCATACGGGTCATGGCTCGTGCCGAGGATCGTGACCCCGCGCCACGGGGCGACGAACAGGAACCGGCCGTCCGCGACCCCACCCAGGGCATGGTCGGTGGTCACCGAGCGGGTCACGAGATTCATCGCCATCGAGAGTCCCGGCGGACGGCCCTCGATGTGTGCTCGCTCGAGGCCATCGAGCAGCCGCGAGCTCCACGGTCCCACCGCGTTGACCACCAGGCGGGCCTGGATGTCGAACCGCTCGGACCCGATGCGGTCCTCGACCGAGACCCCGGCGATCCGGTCGTCAGCTTTCACCCAGCCGGTGGCTCTGAGGTGATTCCCCACGGCGGCGCCGGCGTCGACCGACGACTGCACGAACGCCAGCACGACCCGGTCCGGGTTGTACATCTGACAGTCGTGCCAGACGATCCCGCCGGTCACACCGTCGGACGCGATCAAGGGGTTGAGGGCGAGGCACTCTTCACGCGACACCCGTCGACTGGGCGGCAGGTGTTTCGCGCCGTCCGGCTGGGCGTTGCGGTCGGCCGACAGGAAGTCGTACAGCTTGAACGCCGCCTGCATCGCCAGTGGATGCCGGGTCAGTCCGCTGTAGGTCGGGACCACGAAGGGGAGCGGGTGGACGAGGTGCGGGGCTATCCGGGACAGCGCGCGGCGCTCGCGCACGAACGTCCTGAGCTCGGCGGGGTTGCCGGTCTGCAACGACCGGACCCCGCCATGCACGGTCTTCATGCTGTTGGCCGACGTGCCGCCCCCGAAGTCGCCCTGGTCGATGAGCGCCACGCGCAGGCCACGCTGCGCCGCGTCCCAGGCGACCGCGGCCCCGTAGATCCCGGCGCCCACCACGAGCAGGTCGAAGGAGTTGTCGGACAGGGCACGAAGATCACGGATCACGACCCTGGTATTGTATGTGCCCGATGCAGGACGGCTCGGCGGGGATCGAAGCGATCGCCGCCTACTGGAACGAACGGATTCACGACCTCGAGATGACCGACCACCCGGTCGGCACGCTCGAGTTCTTCGACGACCTGGACGACTACCGGTTCGACAAGCTCCACTACCTTCCGCGGCTGGTCGACTTTGGCGGCTTCGGCGGCCAGCGGCTCCTGGAGGTGGGATGCGGCATCGGGACCGACCTGCTCCGCTTCGCGCGCGGGGGCGCACTGGTCACCGGCGTGGATCTCGCCGAGCGGTCCATTCAGCTGGCGCGGCGGAACTTCGATCTCCACGGCCTGGCCGGGCAGGGCGACCTCCGCGTCGGGAATGGCGAGGCGCTGGAGCTCGACGACGCCTCGTTCGACGTGGTCTATGCCCACGGCGTGCTGCAATACACCGCCGATGCCAGGACCATGGTCGAGGAGTGCCGTCGGGTCCTGACCCCGGGCGGCCAGGCCATCTTCATGGTCTACAACCGGGTGTCCTGGCTGAACGCGATGTCGGCGGTCATGGGGGTCGGCCTCGAGCACGCCGATGCTCCGGTGCTCGAGAAGTACTCGATCCCGGAGTTCCGTCGTTTGCTCGGTCCCTTCGCCGACGTCCGGTTGGTGCCCGAGCGGTTTCCGGTCAGGTCACGCCTGCACAAGGGCTGGAAGGCCGCCGCCTACAACGGCGTGTTCGTCGGAGGGTTCAACCTGATCCCGCGACCGCTGGTCAGGCGCTTTGGATGGCATCTGATGGCGTTCGCGACGAAGTGACGGGGGAGCGAGGTCACTTCGTCGCGCTCCGGCTTTGGGCTTTGGGCTTTGGGCTTTGGGCCGGAACGAGCCACAGTTGGGCGAGTTCCTACTCACAGCCGTTTTGGTCGAGCTGGCCTTGGGATCAGGGAAAAGCCGACCGTAGCGCCCCGTCGTTCGATTCCGTCCGGGTGGTACTCGTTCCGGCCCAAAGTCCAAAGCCTAAAGCCAGAAAGAAGGGTGACGAGTGAACCGACCGTCACCCGATCCGGCCCAAAGCCTAAAGCCGGGGGCGCTGAGTGTCCCCCGCCCCTAGGTCGCCGACTGCGCCGCCGCGGCGACCCGTTGATACTTCCGCTTCTCGCGTGAGGCGCGAGCCAGGAACTTGGCGTAGGGCACCACCTGCTTGATGGCGGCCACGTTCATCTGGCACGGGCTGAGGCAGGTGGGGCACTGCTCGTTCTTGATCGCGTCGCGGTGCGCCTGGCTCTCCGGGCTGAAGTAGATCTCGCCGGGGTCGGTGTCGCGCACGTTGCCGACCACCTCACTGTTCTCGCAGAAGAACATCCCGCCGTCCGGGTTCAGCATGATGCCCTGGGTCTGGAACGGACAGGGCGCCAGGCGGTGATACCCGTTGGCGATCATGTCGGCGTAGTGCATGTAGATGTAGTTCTGCCCGTCGAGCAGCGGGTCGATGCGGACCCGGTCCAGGAAGAACTGCCGCATCCGCTCTTCCTCTTCGCCCACCGGGGTGCAGGTCTCGGCGAGGTCGGTGTTGCCCAGCATCGGCTCGGTGAACCGCACCATGTTGAACACGATGTCGAGGTTCTCGCCCCGGGCCCAGTTCAGAATGTTGTCGGCATCATCGAGGTTCTGCCCGAAGATGGTGGTCGATACCCCGAAGTTGAACGGGTACTCCTTCTGCAGTGCCTGCATCGCGCGGATGGTCTCGTTGGCCTTGTCGAAGCCACGGGGCACCTGCCGCACCTCGTTGTGCATCTCGCCGACGCCGTCGATCGACACCCGGAAGCTGAAGATGATGTCGCGCTCGGCGCACATCTTCACGATGTCGGTCAGCATCGGGATGGCGCGGTGCGGGGTCAGACCGGTCGTGTTGAGACCGAACTTCCGAAGTCTCGGCAGCTTGTCGAGCATGACCCGGCAGATGTCCACCAGGTCGTTGCGCGTGGTCGGTTCGCCGCCCGAGACGTTCGCGTTCTCGATGTACCGCCAGAAGGGCGAACTGAAGGCGCGCTCGATTTCCTCGATCGTCATGTCACTCTTCCGGTCGCCCCGTTTCCAGTTGCTGCACATCTCGCACCGCGCGTCACAGACGAACGTGCAGTGGTAGATGAGGACGGTCGGGTGAATCGCCTTGAACTTGGCCAGCGCGGCATTGGCCAGGTCGCGGGGGGCAGACGCGGCGGCGCGAGCGAGATACTTGGCGGCGTAGACCTGTGCCATTAAACCCCTATTTTACCGTTCTTTACGGCGCGCGTAAAGCCAGGCGCCCGGGAGGTTTCCGGCCAGGCCGGTCAGCACGATCAGCGTCGAGAGCGCGAACGACACGCTGTCTGCGATCCCCTGGGGCCGCAGGAGCCACACGATGACGCCCTGGGGAAGCCCGAACCCGGCGACCGAGACGGGGAGCAGGAGCATCAACAAGCCGATCGGCATGAACAGCAGGTAGTAGGCGAACGAGACGTCGATACCCAGCCCGACGCCGAGCAGGTAGGCCTGCGAGATCCGGAGCAACTGCACCAGGACCGACAGCGCCAGGACGCTGCGAAGCGCGGTGCCCCGGCGCCGGTACCTCGCCAGCGCATCCGCCAGGTCGAACAGGGCCGCCCCGGGGCGTGTCCCATGCCACCGCTCGGGCACCAGGCTCCGCGCCCAGCGATCGGACCAGAAGAGACAGGCGCCGGTTCCGACCATCAGGACGGCCACGAGTTGTATCAGGCCGACCGGCAGGTCGAGGGGAGTGCGCCAGAGGGAGGCGCCGATGCCGGCGAGCATCGCGAGGGACAGGATGCCGAACAGGCGGTCGACGGCGACCGACGCCACCGCCTCGCTCGCGTCGTCCGTGCGGCGGGCCAGCGTATAGGCTCGGGCTGCATCGCCCCCGATGCTCGCCGGCAGCGCGCTTCCGATGAAGGAGCTGACCAGAAAGATCCAGGCGACCGACTTGACCGGGGTGTCGTGACCGCTGCTCCGGAGCACCACCAGCCAACGCGTGATCATCACGATACGGTCGACCCCCACGAGCAGGAGCACGACGGACAGGGAGCGGAGGTCGACCTGCAGCAGCGCGTCGAGCGCCGCACCCATGTCGATCCGAGACGCGAGGTAGGCGAGGATGGCGACGCTGACCGCGCCGCGCACCCAGACCGAGCTCCACATCGGGCTAGGCTGCCGGCTTCCGGGCCACGAAGGTCAGTGTCTCGAACAGGTTCTTGCGGATCCGGAAGAGCAGATCTTCGGTGCCGGTGTAGCGGCTCAGCGCGTTGACACCGGGGACGTTCACGAGCAGCGCACCAGCAGCCAGGGCGTCCCGGGCCAGGCCGGTGGCGTCGCCGATGCTCCGGACGACCTTCTCGACCTCGAACCCGCCGTCGTACAGGAGTTGGCGTACTCGACGTTCGGTGGTGACGAAGTTGTGGGTGTAGTCGACGTCCCAGAAAAAGGTGCGTTCCTTGAGGTAGTCGGGCACGACGATGAAGCAGACCCCACCGGGGCGCAGGGCGCGCAGCGCTTCGGCGACGAACTCCCGGGCGGCGTCGATGCCGCTCATGTGTTCGAGCACCTGGTCGGCATAGACCACGTCGCAGCTGTCATCGTCGGCCGCGATCGGGGGCGCCCACGCCTGGGTGACGTCCAACCCCTTCTCGCGAAGCTCGCGAGCCAGCGTTTCGCTGGCCTCGATCGCCCGATACGACCAGCCTGCGTCTACGGCGCCGGCAGCCAGGGACCCGGTCCCGGGGCCGATCTCGAGCATGTCGCCCGGCGGGGTGATGGCGGATTGCAGCAGGCCGAGACGTGAACGTTCGATGCGTCCGCGCCGCTTGCTGCCGAACGAGGTGAGACGCCGCTCGGAGAACCAGCGGTAGAAGGTGTCAGCCACGCCGACAGACTCTACTGCATATGCCGTTCGGCTGCCTACCGAGGCTCACGGACGCGGATAGATCCAGCGTCCGATGGTGCCCTCGTCTGCCGTGGCCTGGGTCTGGTCGATCCAGGTGGGGGCCTGGTTCCCGTCCGGGCATACCGCGCTGATGATGTCGATCAGGTAGACCTCGGTGCTCTGTTGCCCGTCGCCGATCCCGTAGAAGTAGTTGACCACATCGATCGAGGGGTCGTTGCAGTGGCCCCGCTTGCAGTTGTAGCCCCACCGGGTATCGGTGGCGCGGAGCGCCGCGACCGCGCGGTCCATGAACTCCCAGGTGCCCCCCTCCTCGATACAGGAGTCGCCGAGCGCCTCGGGATACTGGTTGGCCAGCGCGAAGATGATCGCCGACTGGTCCGGGAGCGGGAGCTTGCTCCCGGGCGGCGGGTCGGGCGTGCGCGGCCCATCGCCGGGATCCGGTGTCGGCGGCGGGGGCGGCGTGTTGACCGTCGGGGTACGGAACTGCTGCGGTGCCGACCAGGCGCTGGTCACCGTGCCGTTGGTCCCGTTGACCCGCCAGAAGTACTCGCGTCCGGCCTCGAGGGTCGAGGTCAAGGTGGCGGTGGTGGTGGCGCCACCCGAGCGGGGCACCACGACCACCGCGGTCGGGTTCCCGAACGACGTGCCCTCGTCGACCTCGAAACGGTAGGTCACGGTTCCGGTGTTGCCGCTCACCGTGCCATTGGTCACCGTGAACGTCGGTTGCAGGCTGGTAGCCGTCGTGTTGTTGATCGGGCTCACGGGCGTCGGGGTGCCGATGACCACCGGCGGTTCCGGCGTGCGGAAGCTCGCCGCTGTCGACCAGGAGCCGATCACCTCGCCGGTCCGGCCCTCGGCTGAGACCCGGACCCGCCAGTGAAACTCCTGCTGGTGGGGAAGGCCCCCCGGCGACGCCGAGGTGCTGGAGCCTTCCGCCTGAAGGACTGTCAGCACCGCGGACAGACTGCCAAAGCTGGCATCGGTGGCCAGCTCGAAGCGGTAACGGACCGATTCGGCCGGGCCGGTGATCTCGGCATGTCCTGCGACCAGCGTCGGCGTATTGGTGGCGGTCGTGGCGCCGGCGGCCGGCGAGCTGGTCGTCGGGATGCCGATGACCACCGGAGTGTAGACCTCGAAGGTCGCCGGCTCGGAGAAGGCTCCGGTATTGGCGCCGTCGAGGGCCCGGGTGCGCCAGTAGTAGATCTGGTCCGAATCCAGCGTGATCGGGAGCTCTACGGTGACCTCGCCTGACTCGCTGGGCTCGACGCCGGTGATCGACAGCACGATCTCGCTGAACTGGGCGTCGGCGGCTACCTGGATCTCGTAAGTGAACGGGCGGACGCTGTTCGATTCAGCGCTGGCGAAGCTCAGCGTGATCGGTTGTTCGTCGGTGGCGATGAGCATCCCGCTCAGTGGCCCCACGGCGGCTGGGGTGGTGATGGTCACCCCTGCCAGCGGGCCGGCGATTTGCGGACTGAGGGGGTTCGAGCTCCGTTCGGCGTCGCAGCCGGCCCCGGCGATCGCCAGGGCGACGAGACCGACAAACGTGAAACTGCTCCTCCAGATCTGGCTCATGGTCTGGCTTCCTGGGCGGGCAGGCTGGCTACTACACACCACACTACCTTGGGTTTCGGACGTTTGGCCGTTCGGGAACAGTCCCGAGCCTGGGGGGGCGCTCTTACCCGCAGCAAGAGCGATGCCCACGCGGGCCGAGGCAGGGGCGGAGAGAGGGTAAGCGGGCAGTGAAAGACGACGCGTGGCGGGCTACTGTCGCCCGTCCACGGTCACGGTCTGGTTCGCGGTGACTCCGGTGACGGTCCGGACCGAGCCGTCGAGGAAGGTGACGATGATGGTCACGGCGTCGACCGCTCCGAGGCCAAAGTGCAGGGTGGGATCGTCCTGCGCAATGTAGCCGTTGTTGCTCCGGCTCTCGCGCATCCCGATCATGCCGGCGCCGATCATGGCGTCGGGATAGATGGCGACCTTGGCCCCGAAGGCACCCAGCTGCCCCTGCGGCGACACGAGAATCACCTTCAGCCAGTTCGAACCGCTCACGTTGTTCCGGACCAGCCAGTTGCTGCTGCGCTTGGCTCCGATCGCGAAGTCGACGTCGCCGTCGGCGTCGATGTCGGCAAAGGCGATGGCGCGGGGGTCGTCGATGCCGGCCACCGGAACGGCCGGGCCCTGAGAGAAGCTGCCGTTGCCGTCGTTCAGATACGAGACGGTGTCCCCCGCGAAGATCAGGTCGAGGTCCTGATCGTTGTCGAGGTCGGCGAAACCGCCCATGAAGCCTTGAACGTCGGCGAAGTCCTGGATCCGGGTAAAGGTGCCGCCGTTGTTCCGGAAGAGGTGGCCAACCCGCTCGTTCCCGTCGAGGTCGACGAGCAGCATGTCCTGGTCGCCGTCGGTGTCGATGTCGGCCATCGTGATGCCGCTGGCCGCGTCACGGTCGATGCCGAGGGTCGAGGCGGTGACCTGGGTGAACGTGCCCCCGTTGTTGCGCAGCACCACCAACCGGCCCGTCCGGTTGCCCGTGATCAGGTCGATGTCCCCGTCGCCGTCGAAGTCGGTATCGGTCACGCCCTGCCCGGATCGCGCGGTGTAGGCATCGCCCGATGTGATGGCCGTGAACTGGAAGTTGCCCTCGTTCCGGTACAGCTCGTTCCGTTCGCTGCTGGGATCGGCATCGCCTTGCCAGCCCGAGACCGAGAAGATATCCAGATCGCCGTCCCGATCCATGTCGAAGGTGACCAGCCCGCGGGTGCCTTCCATGCGCGCGGCCATGCTGCCCGGCGTGACGTCGTCGAAGAAGCCCAGGCCGTTGTTCCGGAAGATGTCGTTCGGCGCACCGAACTCTCCGGTGGTGCCGTTGGGCAGGTCGAAGTCGCCGTCGTTGTCCAGGTCGGCCCAGGCGGCGCCGTGCGACCCCACGTCGAAATCATCGATGCCGCGGGCCGCGGCCGCCTCGGTGAACATCCCCGAGCCGTTGTTCAGGAAGAACAGCTCCGGCTGCGGGTCGTTGAAGTTCATCGTGATGTAGAGGTCGGGGGTGCCGTTCCCGTCGGGGTCCCCGAACATGACGCCGTGCCCACCCGTGACCGACGGTGCGATGCCGGAACTGGTGGAGATGTCGGTGAACGACAGCGGGACGCTGGGGGGCGCCGGCGGCGCGGGGGTGGTGAAGGTATAGGTCGCTGACCAGGGGCCGGCCGCGCCTTGAAGCTCGGCCCGAGCACGCCACCAGTAGGTGGTGGAGAAGTCGAGCGAGGCGCTGACCCCGAACTGGGTCTGGCCCGCCCCCTGCGTGACCACGCCGACGTCGACGAGCGTCATCCGGGTCGCGTCATACACCTCGAACCGGTGGGTGAAGACGGCGCTGACATAGGTGCCCTCCGCGTTCTGGAGGGTCAGCGTCGGATTGCGATCGGTCAACGTCGCACCACTGGCCGGGCTCAACAGGACCGGAGCGCCGGCCTTCAGGGTCTGGCCAAGGGCCGCCACCGGAGCGAGTGTCAGACAGACGGCGAGGATGGCAACAGGGTGTCGGAGTGGATTGTGCGGCACAGGAACCCCGCCGGAAGCGTGGAACGCGGTTTGCGAAAGGATGCGGCGGCGAGCGGCTGCATGAGCCGCCCGCCACCGCATGGAGTCAGGGCTATTGAGGCCGCGGGTAGATCCAGACACCAATCGTGCCGTGGTCGGCGGTGACCTGGGTCTGGTCGATCCAAGCCGCCCGCTGGTTCCCGTCCGGGCAGACAGCGTGGATGATGTCGATGATGTAGACGTCGGTGCTGAGATTGCCACTGCCGCTGCCGTAGAAGTAGTTCACCACGTCGATCGAGATGTGGTTGCAGTCGCCGCGCTTGCAGTTGTAGCCCCACCGCGTGTCGGTGGCGCGGAGCGCCTCCACCGCCAGATCCATGAACTCCCAGGTACCACCCTCTTCGACGCAGGAGTCGTCCATCGCCTGCGGGTTCGCCGCCTCGAGCGCCTGGATGAGTGCCGACTGGTCAGGGAGCGGGAGCCTCTGGCCCGGCGCCGGGTCCGGTGTCCGTGGACCACTGCCGGTGTCCGAGAGCGTGAAGGTGAAGATGTTGGACCAGTCGCTCGTGACGGTGCCGTTGGTCGCGCGCGCGCGCCATCCGTAGGTCCCCGGCTGCAGAGCGTCGGCAAACTGCCCGGTGGTCGTGCCGCCCCCGCCCATCGCCACGCTGAAGCTCGATGGGTTCGGCAGATTGGGGTCGTCGTCGATCTGGTAGTCGATCTGGATCGCCCCCGCGTTGGCCGAGACCGTCGGATTCGTCACCACGAGGTTCGGTCGCGACGAGCTGATCTCGGAGCCGTTGGCGGGCGAGGTCGGGGTCGGAATCCCGATGGTCACGAGCGTCGGGGTCGTGAAGGTGTAGGCCGACGCCCACGGTCCGGCCTCGTCACCGATCTTCGCCCTGGCCCGCCACATGTAGGTGGTCGTCTGCTCGAGGGCGGGGCTCACGGTGTAACTGGTCGAGCCGCCACCGGCGGTGATGTTGTTACCCAGCGCGACCCGGGTCATGGTCGAGCCTTCGACCTTGTAGACCTCGAATTCGTAGGTGAACGGCGCATCCCCGGGCGAGACGTGGCTCGGGGCTGCGTTCGTGATGGTCAGGACCGGGGTCAGATCCTCGGTCGTGGCGTTGTTTGCCGGGGTCGACAGGGTCGGAGCCGGAGCCTTCAGCGAGATGACGCCGTCGCCGGGCAATGCGCCGTCGCTCGGCAGGGCCAGGCCGGGAACGCCGCCCGCCACCGGAGTGAGCGGGGCCAGCGCGTCCGGCGTGGCGCTCGGAGCGGTCGGATTCGAATCATCGCCGCATGCGGCGGCCATGAGCACGGCAGAGAGCGCCGCAATGCCAAACATTTTCGTCTGGGTCTTCACCATGAGAACGAGCATCCTCCAACGTTAGGACGGACGACCAGCGCAACGGCATGCGCGCTAGCCGCGTCCAGACAGGCGAGCCGGTATCATACCAGAACTACCGGACCCCGAAGGCTCCCCGCCAACCGCCCGAAACCGGGTACCTGTGTTACGATCCCAGGCTGATTTGGCGAGCGGCGAGTCCGTCGCTCGAGGCCGTTGTCGGGAACCGAGGTGGACACTCAGATGCAGATCGGCAGACGTGTGATGAAGACGGTCGCGATGGCGCTTGGCGTCGTGGCGTTCACGGGTGTGGCGGCGACGGGCGCCGAGGCGCAGATGCAGACGCAGCCGTGGGAGGACAGAGGCTTCGTCGGAATCAACTACATGTATCAGGTGCGTGATCGCGCGTTCACCGAGAGCCTCACGGCGACCATCTTCGACGAGACGGCGACCTCCAGCATCAGCCACGCGAGCAGTGGTGGTGGCGGTTTCGAGATCGGCGGCGCGGCCCGCGTCTGGCAGAATCTGGCGGCTGGTGTCGCGGTGACGTCATTCAGCACGGCGAGCGGCGCGAACATCAGCGCATCAGTCCCCCACCCGCTCTTCTTCAACCGTCCCCGCGTCGGGGCCCTCGACGTGTCGAACCTCGACTATAAGGAGGTGGGCGTCCACGTGCAGGCGCTCTGGGTCATGCCGATCAGCGAGAAGATCACCGTGGCCGTCGGTGGCGGCCCGTCGTTCTTCAGCGTTGACCAGAGCCTGATCAGCGCCGTGACTCCGACCGAGCTGGGCGCGCCCTTCGACGCCGTCGCCATTGCCGCGACCTCGTCCACCGCGAGCGAGTCGGCCGTCGGCGGCCACTTCACGGCCGATGTGCAGTACTGGTTCAACGAGCTGCTGGGTGGCGGTGTCTTCATCCGTTACGCGGGCGGTTCGGTCGACCTTCCGGCGGCGGGTGGCACCCAGTCGATCGATGTCGGCGGGTTCCAGTCGGGCGCGGGCATCCGCATTCGCTTCCAGTAGGCACGGTCTTTTTCTCGGACGTCCCTGGCGCGGCCGCGCCAGGGGCGTAACTCCTGTCCTCTCAGCAATAAGGGCGTTCCCTTCGTTGACGCCCGGCGGCCCCGGTCGCTATAATCTCGGCCCAACCACCGGTCGGAGCCCGCGTGTCCGCGGGCCTTCCTGCGACGATCGACAGTGAGCACCCCTCCTCGCGTCTTGATGCTCGCGCCCGAGCCGTTCTTCGAGCCGCGTGGCACGCCTTTCAGCGAGTACCACCGGATCAAGGCCCTGGTCGAGCTGGGCTACGAGATCGACCTGGTCACCTATCCGATCGGTCAGGACGTCGAGATGCCGGGGTTGACCATCTTCAGAAGCTCCCGCCCGCCGTTCATCACGCGAGTGCCGATCGGGCCGTCCTTCACCAAGCTCGTGCTGGACGCGCTGCTGGCGGTCACGGCGTGGCGGCTGGCCCGCCCGGGGCGTTATGCGGCGATTCACTCGCACGAGGAGGCGGGGGCGCTCGGCGTCTGGCTGGCCCGCCGCCTCGGTATTCCACATCTGTACGACATGCACTCGAGCCTGCCGCAGCAGCTGTCGAATTTCAGCTATTCGCGGTCGGCGGTCATTCGCGGCATCTTCGAGCGGTCCGAGCGGGCGATAATCGAAGGCTCGCAGGTCGTGATCACGATCTGTCAGGAGCTCCAGGACACGGTGACCGAGCTCGGAGCGGGCGACCGCGCCGTGCTGATCGAGAACGTCATGGGTGGCGACATGGAGGGCGAGCCGGACGGTCCGGCCATCCGCGAGCGGTGGGGGATCGAGCCACGGGCACCGCTGGTGCTCTACACCGGCACCTTTGAGGCCTACCAGGGTCTCGAGCTGCTGTATGCGGCCGCCCGACGGCTGGCCGAGACCCATCCGGCGGCGCGCGTGCTGGTGGTCGGTGGCTCAGCCGAGCAGGTCGCGGCCGCGCGCGCGGCGGTGGGTGACGAGCTCCCGGTGGTCTTCACCGGGCAACGTCCGCCGACCGAGATTCCGTCCTTTGTCGCCGCGGCGGACATTCTCGCGTCGCCACGCATCGCCGGTACGAACACGCCGCTGAAGATCTACTCCTACCTTCGGTCCGGACGCCCCATCGTGGCGACCGATCTGCGCACACACACCCAGGTGCTCGAACCTGGGACCGCCGTGCTCGTACCTCCCGACCCCGCCGGGTTCGCCGAGGCGCTCGGGCGGCTCATCGATGACCCGGAGACGCGAGTCGAGATTGCTGGAGCGGCCGCGGAGCTGGCCGAGCGGAAGTACAGCCGGGCGGCGTATGTCGAGCGGACCCAGGACGCGTATCGACGGTTGCTGGGGCGGGACGCGATCGATGCGCCGGCCTCGCGGCTGGATACCGCCGGAGGCGTGGCGGCCTCGTGACCAGCCTGGTCACCGGGGCCACCGGCTTCACCGGTGGCTGGCTGGCGCGTCACCTGCTGCGGGCAGGCGACCAGGTGCGGGCGCTCGTCAGGCCGGAGAGCCGGGAGCAGGGACGTCGGCTGGCCGATGAGGGCATCGAGACCGTCGAGGGTGACCTGGGCGATGTCTCGTCGCTGGCCGCGGCCTGCCGGGGTGTCGACGTCGTCTACCACATCGCCGCCACCTATCGAACCGCCGGGCAGTCCAGCGCCGCCTATCGGGAGATCAATGTTGGAGGCACCGAGCGGTTGCTCGACGCGGCCACCGCGGGGGGCGTTCGCCGGCTCGTGCACTGCAGCACGGGAGGTGTCCATGGGCACATCGAGCAGCCACCCGCCGACGAGTCGGCGCCGCTACGGCCCGGCGACATCTATCAGGACACGAAGCTCGCAGGCGAGCAGGTCGCCCGGGTCCGGGGCGAGCAGGATGATATCGAGGTCGTCATCGCGCGTCCGATCGGCATCTATGGCCCCGGCGACCTCCGTTTCCTGAAGCTGTTCCGGTTGGCCACGGGGCCGGTGATGATCGGCCGAGGGGCGGCGTACTATCACCTGACCTTCGTCGAGGACCTGGCCGAGGGGTTCCGGCTGTGCGGCACCGTGCCGGCCGCGGCGGGGGAGACCTATCTGCTGACGGGAGCTCGCTACACCACGCTCTGGGAGCTGGTGGAGTTGATCGCGGCCGAGCTCGGCACGACGCCGCCGCGGATCCGGGTGCCGGTCTGGCCGGTCTGGCTCGCCGGCGCGCTGTGCGAGATGGTGTGTGTGCCGCTCGGGATCGAGCCGCCGCTGTATCGACGGCGGGTGGACTTCTTCATCAAGAGCCGGGCGTTCGATGCGTCGAAGGCGAGACGCGAGCTGGGCTTCGCGCCCCAGGTCGATCTGGCCGATGGCATCCATCGCACCGCGACCTGGTATCGAGAACAGGGGTTGCTGACGTGAAGGGCACATCAAGAAGACAGGAGACAGGAGACAGGAGACAGGAGATCATCGGAGGGCTTCGCCGTCTTTGGTCAAAGGCGCCGAATGAGACACGGGAGACGGGTATTTCTGAACAAGGCGCCAGTCTTCCTGTTCCCTCCTGTCTCCTGTCTCCTGTCTTCTGTCTCCTGTAGAGCTTCCGCCTATGCGCCCCCTCAACATCGTCCAGATCTGTGACCACCTCGGGTGGACCGGTTCCCGGATGCACGGGGTCAAGCGGCTGTTCGCCTGGATGATTCCCCGGTTCGATGCCGAGCGGTTCAAGGTGTCGCTGATCAGCCTGCGTCAGCAGGACGAGTCAGTGGACAACCTCGAGCGGTATGGGATCGATGTGACCTACCTCG
>MDTE01091746.1_pt1 | contig 14797 bp, 19 predicted proteins | sample 811231 | NCBI WGS metagenome assembly MDTE01 (sample SAMN05326651, study PRJNA326480) | marine metagenome | isolation source: seawater | place: Indian Ocean: Red Sea | collected 2010 | reverse complement strand
TTCGTAGAACGCGCCGGTGTACGTGAGAGTCTGCCCGACCTTCATCCAGTCAAATCCGTCGAAGGTCTGCGGTACGAAGCCCACCCGCTGGCGAACCGCGACCGACGCCTCCCAGCTTTCCTCCCCCCACAGGCGGCACGAGCCGGCGTCCGGCTTCAGCATGCCGAGCAGGCAGTGAATCATCGTCGTCTTGCCCGCGCCGTTCACGCCGAGCAGACCGCTGATGGTGCCTGGCTCGATGCGGAAGGAGAGATCCTTCAGCACTTCGTTGTCGCCAAAGGACCGGCTCACACCCTGCAGTTCAATCGGCGCCGTCATGATGCATCCTCCCCGACCAGGTAACGGACGACCGTCGTCCGATCCAGCCCCAACTGCTCAGCCTGCGCCCAGAGTTCCCCGATCTGGTCGTCCAGCATCCGCAGGCGTTCCTCGGTGCTCTTCGCTGCGTTCTCCGCTACACGCATACCAATACCTCTCTGTCGCTCGAGGACTCCCTGCTCACTGAGCTGGTTGTAGGCCCTCGAGATCGTCATTGGATTGACCGCCAGTTGCTTCGACACATCGCTGACTGACGGCAACAGATCTCCCCCACGCAGCTGTTCACACGCAACCAATCGTTCGATCTGGTCCATGAGTTGCCGAAAGATCGGCACGCCGCTCGTTGGAGCGATGTGAAAGCTGATGTCCGCCTTGCGGGTTGGTCCCGGCATGTTGTCTGTCTCTCTTTCAGACTTTAGTTTCTTAATACGCTAATATACAAATATGGCAAGACTGAGTGTGAGGCCTCGGATTCGCCGCCGCCGTGCGACCGCGCTACCCTCCTGATCCCACAGCAGCGCGTTGGCCTCGGAGACTTCTAGGGATGAGGATTGCCCTGATCACGCCGGGCGGGTTGGGCCCCACGGCAGGTGGTGGCGGGATTCCGGTCATCACGAGACTCGCCGAGATGCTGGCGGAGGATCACTGCGTCACCGCGTTCTCCCTCAGCCGCGTCGAGCAACCGCCGGAGTTGAACATCTGGCACCCGGACACACAGAGCGTGACCCGCAGCTCGGTGCTCCAGGCGCTTCGTGCACTGATCAACGAGGGGCGGCGCACACCCTTCGACGTAATCCACGGGTTCTGGTCGTTTCCGGCCGGCGCCCTCGCCGTCATGGCCGCGAAACTGACGGGCGCACGCTCGGTTGTGACACTCCAGGGTGCAGAAACCGCCGCCGTACCCGAGATTGGCTACGGCGACCTTCTGAATCGCTATCACGCGATGCGCGGTCGTCTCACCTGCCGTGCCGCGAACGCGGTTGTCCTCCTCAGCCACCTGCAGGAGCGTGCCTTCCACAACGCCGGCTTCAGGGCCCGCCACACCGAGGTCATTCCCTGGGGCGTTCCGGACTCCGTCTTTCGCTACGCACCCAGCGTTCTCTCGGAGCCACTGCAGTTTGTCCACGTCGCGAATCTCACCGAGGTCAAGAACCAGGCACGGATGCTGCGGGTTTTCGGCCAGATTGCGGCCCGTCGCCCGGCGGAGCTTACGATCGTCGGACCGGACCACATGCAGGGCAGGTTGCAGGCGATCACCCGGGAACTGGGCCTCACGGACCGAGTCCGATTTACCGGCTATCTACCCCAGCCCGCGGTTGCCGAGGCGTACCGCAAGGCGCATTTCCTGCTCCACACGGCGTATTGGGAAAGCCAGGGCGTCGCGGCGATCGAGGCCGCGATGAGCGGCGCTGTCCCATGTGGCACGCCGACCGGGTGCATGGCCGACCGCGATGACGCGTGCGTCACGTCCGATGACGACGATGAACTCATCGAAGCCATTCTCGACGTTGCCGATGACCAGACAGCCTACCGGGCCATGCTGGACACCGGGCGCGCAACCGCCGCCGCACAGGACAGCACATGGAATGCGGCTACGTACGTCGCTCTGTACTCGAGGCTGCTGGCGGCGGCATGACCCACTCGGAATCCTCCTCCATCGGCGTGGCGAGCCCACTCAACCACCCGCATGTGATCGCGGATCTCGCGGCGGACGCGTTGCCCCGCAAGGTCAGCCATTGAGTGCCCCCGCCAACTCCTTCGCGCCCCGCTCGGTCGCGGTCATGAACTACTTCTACGACGAGGTCCGGTCCCCTGAAGCACTGATCGATCGCTATCGCTCTACCAACGGCGTTTGGGAAGCCGTCGCCCGCGACGGCGTCGAGGTCACCGTGTTCCAGCGGTTCGGCAGCGCCGCGACGATCGATCACCGCGGCGTGCGCTATCAGTTTGTCGCGGACCGCCACCGAACCATCCTCCCCGCCTGGATGTACCCGCGGGCGCTGCACCATGCGGCCGTCGCCGCTGAGTGCGACGTCTACCACATCAACAGCTATTTCCCGCTGCAATCGGCCATCCTCAGGCGTCAGATTCGGGCCTCCGCGGCCATCGTCCACCAGGACCATGCGGCGCTGCCAAGGACGGGCTTGCGGCGCTTGTGGGATCGCGCCCTGCTTCGACACGCGGACGGGTTCGTCTTCGTGTCGGGCCTTCAGGGGGCACCCTGGGCCGAAGCCGGCGTCATCAGGAGCCCCGATCTCGTCCACGAGGCGATGGAAGGGTCCACCGGTTTCACTCCCGAACGCACAGGTAAACAAACTCCTGGCGGAATGGAAGGTGATCCGACGGTGTTGTGGGTCGGGCGCCTCAATCACAACAAAGACCCGCTCGTTGCGCTCGCAGGCTTCCGCGAGGCGCTCCGTGACAACCCCCGCGCAAGGCTGTACATCATCGCGCACGAGACGGATCTCGCTGATGCGGTCAGGGCACAGATCGAGGCGGACTCGCTACAGGATGCCGTACAGATGCCGGGCGCCTTTCCGCACGAGGCGATGGAGGACTGGTACCGGGCTGCGGACTACTTTCTGCTGGGTTCACACAAGGAGGGCAGCGGCTTCGCGCTTGCCGAAGCGATGGCCTGCGGCGTTGTCCCGGTCGTGACGGACATTCCGTCGTTCCGCAAGATGACGGGCGACGGACGCGCCGGCTATCTCTGGGAGCCCGGCAATGCCGCGTCTTGCGCAGCAGCGCTGCGCCGTGCCTTCGCGCAGCCCCGCGACGAGGGCTCGAGGGCGGCCCGCGCGCAGTTCGAGGCCCATCTCAGCTTCGACGCGATCGCCCGGGACCTCCTCAAAGCCTACGGCGCGGCCGTGGAACGCCGCCTGTACCAAAAGGCGACACGTCCATCCTGACGACCCTTTACGCGGAAAAACTACTGGATAAATATACAAGGGTGAGCGATTCCATTGCGGTCCTGGCTCCTGGACCACACCATAACGTTCACTACTCCCCCACTTGCGCAGGCCCCAGAGCCTGCGTTTTTTTTGGGCGGAACACGGTCGCCGCTCACTCCGACGCCCCGCCCCGTTAGAATCCTGCTGCCGCCGAAACAACAGGGGTCCCCAATGCGTGCCGACGGTCGTTGCCGCACGAGAAACACCAAAGCCAGTGCCGGACACCGGTTCGCCGCGTTCCTGATCGTAACGCTGCTCGCGGCGCCTCACGCCCTCGCGGAACAGGCCACGTTTGCTGGCGGCTGTTTCTGGTGCATGGAGGAAGCGTTCGAGAAGGTCCCGGGCGTCACGGACGTCGTCTCGGGCTTTACAGGTGGCACGCTGCAGAACCCAACCTACCGCGGCGACCATCGGGGCCATTTCGAAGCGGTTCTCGTGACTTACGACGAGGCGCGCGTGAGCTACAGAGAGCTGCTGGATGTCTACTGGCGTAACGTTGATCCTTTCGACAACGACGGACAGTTCTGCGACAAAGGCTTCGAATATCGCGCCGCGATCTTCGTCGACGGTGATGAAGAGGCGCGCCTCGCACAGGAGTCCCTGGACCGCGTGGCGGCAATGTTCCCCGGCCAGACGGTCGTGACGACGATTCGGGAGACGAGGCGCTTCTGGCCCGTGGAGGCGTACCACCAGGACTACTCCACGAAGAACCCGATCCGCTATCGACTCTACAAGACCGGATGCGGTCGAGCGTCACGTCTCGAGCGGATTTGGGGCGCCAAAGACTGATCGCAGTCCATATGCGCCGACGGGCACCTGCGCGCTGGCGCACCACGTCTGCGACTCGGCTCAGATTCCGTCACGCCGATACGCTTCGAACATCGGCCGATAGGACGCGTTGCCGCGCTCGAGACGCTCCATCTGGTGAGGTTTGACCTCGCCGACTACCTTGCCCGGCGTGCCGAACACCAGGGAACGGTCCGGAATCTCACTGCCGGGGCTGACGACACACCCCGCGCCGAGAATGCAAAACGAGCCGATGACGGCGCCGTCGAGCACGGTCGCGTTGTTGGCGATCATCGTATTCGATCCAATCTCGCGGCAGTGCACCACCGCGCCGTGCCCCACGATCACATCCGTACCGAGGGTCAGATCCTGGCCCGAGTGCACCACGACGTTGTCTTCGATGATGGTGCCGGCACCGATCCGGATCGTAGCGAAGTCACCGCGGATCACCGCGCCCGGCCAGACGCCCACATACTCGCCAAGCACGACGTCACCCATCACGAGCGCGGATTGGGCAACCCAGGCCAACTCGGCCACCACCGGCGCCTTGCCGCTGAAGGTCTTGATCATGTGTGCGCACCATCGGACAAACCCGTTCGATGCTACCCGATGCGGGCGACCAACGAGGCCGCACACGGCACCACCGCCCCTGCTATTCTCGCCCTCCCGGCTTGTCTGAGGCTTCGCGATTTGAACACGCTGACACTCCTGATGTTGCCGCCACTCGATTCGCACGCGCGCGAGTGGGCGGACCGCATCATGGCCGAGGTTCCGGAATGGAATGTGGTCCTGGTCGAGGACGAGGGCGACGTCGAGCGGCTCCTGCCGACCGCCGATGCGGCGTACGGTTGGATCTCACCGGAGCAGTTGCCGAAAGCGGAGAAGCTCCGCTGGTTGCAGAATCCGTTCGCCGGTCCGTTCGCCGGCTATTACTACGATGGCCTGATCAAACATCCGATGACCATCTGCAATCCCCGCGGCATCTATTCGGACCACATCAGTCATCACATCATGATGTTCATGCTCGCGCTGTCCCGCGGGCTGCCCTACTGGATGGACGCACAGCGCGAGCGTCGCTGGGACACGCGCGCGCGGAAACGGGGGTACGTCAACCTCGTGGAGTCGACGGTGCTGATTCACGGCGTCGGCGGTATCGGCGCCGCGACCGCCGACCTCTGCGCGGCATTCGGCATGCGCGTCATCGGAATCGACGCACGGAGCGAGCACAAATCCGCGGCGGAGATCTACACTCCGGATCAACTCGACGCCAAACTTCCCGAGGCTGACTTTGTGGTCACGACGGTACCCCACACGCCGGAGACCGAGGGCATCTGGAACGCTGAACGGTTTGGTCTGTTCAAAGAGAGCGCCTACTTCATCAACATCGGCCGCGGCATGACCACGCGCCTTGACGACCTCGTTGGCGCCCTCGAATCCGGCCGACTCGCAGGCGCGGCACTCGACGTCTATGAAATCGAACCGCTCCCGGCCGAACATGCCCTGTGGGGCATGGAGAACGTCATCCTGACACCTCATGTCGCGGTCGCGGATGCAACAGACCTGCCCGATCGTCGCGTCGCCATCCTCGTCGACAACGCGCGACGCTTCCGGGACGGCGAACCGCTCTCGAACGTCGTCGACAAATCCCGCTGGTTCTGACTCAACACACACTGGAGAAAAAACGTGCCGTTCAAAGTAGCCCTGCAAGCAAGCCCCTTCAACCGAGCTGACCTTTTTGAAGATGCCGGATTCGAGGTCGTCGAAGGTCGCATCCGGACCGAGGAAGACATGATCGAACTGCTCCGCGACGCGGACGGCGCGCAGGTCGGGACCATGCCCCTGACGTCACGGGCGGTCATGGAAGCCTGTCCCAAACTCAAGGTCGTCAGCCGTCTGGGTGTGGGTGTCGACTCGATCGACCTCGATGCGGCCACCGAACTCGGCGTGCTTGCGTGCAACGTCCCCGGCGTCAACACCGTCGAGGTGGCCGACCATGCGGCCGCGCTGCTCCTCGCACTCACCCGGCGCCTGCACGCTGCGATCACGACGACCAAAGCGGGCGAATGGAGCGGGAACCCGAAACTGACCGGGGAATACATGCGGACCGTACGCAGAATTGCCGGCAACACCGTGGGAATCATCGGCTTCGGCAACATCGGCCGCGCCTTTGCCATGCGGATGCGCGGGTTCGGGCCCGCACGCATCGTGGCATACGACCCCTACGTGCCGCAGTCGACCGCGGACCTCTATGGTGTTGCGTTGCTGCCCCTCGAGGAAGTCCTGCGGGAGTCGGATTTCATTTCCGTGCACTGCTCGGCCACAGTGGAAACCCGTCACATCATCGACTCCAATGCGTTGGGGCTCATGAAGGAGACGGCGCTGCTGGTCAACACGGCGCGCGGACCCGCGATCGACGGCAAGGCGCTGCACCACGCACTCACCAACGGTCAGATCGAAGCGGCCGCGCTCGACGTCACCGAACTGGAACCCGTCGATTCCGCCGATCCGCTTCTGGCCCTGCCGAACTTCATCGTCACACCGCACCTCGCGGGCTTTTCCCCAACGTTCCTCGAGGAATGCCCGATCAAACAGGCGGAAAACATCATTCACGTCCTGAACGGAAAAGCCCCCCACGGGCTCGCAAATCCGGAAGTCATCAAGACCATCGCAGTCATGCGGAGCGGCGATCCCGGACGCTGGGCAGGCGTCCCCGATTTCTCCACCGCTCTCGCCCTCTGAGGAACACACCCATGCCGACCCTCGACATCAACGATACGACGCTGTTCTACGATGAACTCGGCAGCGGTGAACCGATCATCCTGCACCACGGCTACACCGGCTCCCACGATGTATGGCTCGATGAGATCGCGCCGCGTCTCGCGGACCGATATCGCTGCATCGTGATGGATGCCCGCGGTGCGGCCGACAGCGCCCGCCCGGACGCCGGCTACAACATTCCCCAGTACGCGCTGGACGTGCTTGGCGTCGCCGATGCGCTTGGCCTCGACACGTTTACCTACGTTGGCCACAGCATGGGCGGCGGCATCGGTTACCAACTGGGGGTGCACCACGGTCACCGGCTCGACAGGCTTGTCCTCGTCGCGCCGATCCCGGCAGGAGGGATTCAGGGCGACCCGGCGATGCACGCCGAAGCCGTGAAGCTGCGTGCAGACCCTAACGCGCGCTCGAAGATGATTGCACAACGCAAGCTGACGAACCTCAGGAGCAGCGACGCCGCCATCGAGCGGGGCGTCGATCGGGCACTCTCGGTCTCCGAAGGGCATTTCAACGACTCATGGCAGTCCATGGTCGATTTCGATGTATCGGCCGAACTCGACAAACTGACGACCCCAACGCTGATGGTGGCGGGCGCCGCGGACGGTCTGTGTACGCCGAACGTCAACGACTGGCAAAAGCTGCCAAACGCAACGCTGCACGTCTTCTCGAGAGTCGGCCACGGCGTGCCCGGTGATGTGCCCGACGAGTTCGCGGCCATGTTGGCCGACTTCATGGAGCATGGCGCCATCAATGCGAAGACGCTCCAGGAACGAATGAAGCAGGGTTAGCGAGACGCCTCTCGACTACGACGCTGACTTGAGCCACACCTTGAGCTGCTGACGCCAGGGATACGTCGCGGCCATACCGAGCAGTACGAACAGTACAAGCCCGAACGCAACGCGCACGAGCGACAGTTGTGCCGCGCCCGTGTAATCGATCCAGACCGCATAGCCGGACACCAGGAGCCCCGTGCCGAACCCGAGCAGCGCACCGCGACTGACATAGCGGCCGACCGGAGCCCCCGCGCGCCGGAGGCTGCGGCGCACGTTGTACGAGCCCAACACGAGAATCGCGATGATGATGAAGGTGAGCCACATCGACATCACTCGTCCCCACCTGCTGGTGCTTCCGCGACCCCGAACATCCCGTTCGCGAGGAAACTCAGGACGTACCCGTGCACAAGCTTCGAGCGCATGATGAACGGATGCGAACTCGGCACCGTGACAAAGTCCCGCATCCCCGCGACACGTGCCGACTCCACGGAGACCTTGCCGTCGTCAGGATTCGGCAACAGCAACGACAGCAGCATATTCACCGAGCGGGTCCCGGCTACGACGCCAAGCTCGAAGTCCACGGGGCCAAGCCGGGCCGGCACGTCGTCCGGACCCGTGCCAAGCTCCAGACCGGCCGGCCCGTTCATGGTCGCGAAGCCGGGCACATCGCGCAGCGCGTCAACCACTTCGCTCCCCTGGTTGGGTGGTGCGAGCATCACCACACGCCCCAGATTCCCGATCCTGCTCTGCTCGAGATAGGCCCGCACAAGAATGCCGCCCAGCGAATGGGTCACAAAATGGATCTTCGTGGCATCCGGGCACCCCGCGACAGTCCGGCCGACCGCGGTTTCGGCCAGTTCCCGGATCGAACGATGGCGTGACGGGTACCCCTCGTTGATGACCGTGTACCCCTCAGCTTCGAGTACGCGCTCGAGCGGCCGCATGGACGCCTCGGTCCGCGCCAGACCGTGCAGCAGGATGACGCACTCGTCATTCAACGCCTGCGCCTCCGTCACCATCAGAACACTCAATAGTGCAATCCAGGTCCGCACCTGGCTCAGGATCCCACATCACCCAGGAAATCGAGCAGTTCGCGAAGGGTGCCTTCCGGATCCTCGATGGCCGTCATGTGACCCAGGCCGGGCATGACGACGTGCTTGACGTCAGGGATGGTTCGGGCCAGAAGTTCACTTGCCTTGATGAACATCACGTCATGCTCGCCCAACAAGACCAGTGAGGGGCAACTGGAGCGGTCGGACAAAGCCGAACGCGGCGGCACCAGGGCAACATTGGCCTCCCGCAGATCCTGGTGTTTCGGATCCGCCATGACGTTCATAGGCGTACGCGGTGAGTCGTCGGGCGTGAATGCTCGCCAGTTGAATTGTGGGGCGTCCGGGCGCCCTGCGTCGTGATGACCGGCCATTCGGCCCTCTTCAGTCGCGATCCCTCACGCTATCACTTCGATCGAAGCTTTGCCAAAAGGCTGAGGCAATCGGGCGTCAGGAAGGGGTCAAGGTCCGATGAACAAAGATCCAGTGAACGCCTGGCCCTTCCCGGCCCGAGGCGACGGACTACAGCAGCTCCTCTGCCATGAACTGCAGTGCTTCGGCGTTGCCGCGCACGGACAACGTCGTCACCGGGCTCTCTTTCCACGCGGCAAGCCGCTCGCGAATGCGCTCTTTCGGCCCACACAGGGACAACTCGTCCACGAGTTCGTCGGGCACCGCAGCGATAGCCTGATCACGCTGCCCGGAGAGGAACAGTTCCTGCACCTGATCGGCCGCATCGGCAAATCCCTGGCGCGCGATGTGATCCTTGTGCACGTTGAAGCTCTTGGCGCCCATCCCGCCGATATAGAAGCCGACACCCTGCCGGACTTCGTTCAGCGCACGATCGACGTCGTCGTCGATGATCACCTGAACGCCGGCAACAATGTCGAAGTTGGGCGCCCGCCGCGCGAGTGAGTCCTTGTAGACATCCATCATGCGGTAGGGTGAGAGAAGCATCGGGATCCAGCCGTCACAGAGCTCGGCACCGAGCGCGACGTTTTTCGGCCCTTCCGCACCGAGATACAGGGGAATCTCCTCACGGATCGGATGCAGGATGAGCTTCAGCGGCTTGCCGAGCCCCATCCCGCCGTCGAGCGGCAGTTGGTAATGATCGCCATCAAAGGCAACCGGCTCGTCACGCCGCACGATCTTCCGGAAGATCTCGATCCACTCCCGGGTCCGCGCCAGCGGCTTCGGGTACGGCTGGCCGTACCAGCCTTCGACCACCTGGGGCCCGGAGACGCCAATGCCCAATTGCAGCCTTCCGTTCGACAGGTAGTCGAGCGTGACCGCGTGCATCGCGGCGCTCGCGGGCGTCCGCGCGGAGAGTTGCATGATCGACGTCCCAAGCTTGATCTTCTCGGTGTGAGCGCCAATCCACGCCAGCGGCGTGAAACAGTCGGAGCCGTAGATCTCGGCGGTCCAGATGGAATCGTAGCCCAGCGCTTCCGCAGCCTGAGCCTGTTTGATGATCGTCTCACCGCCCGGCGGTCCGAACGGTCCTACTCCCAGTGCTAGCTTCACGGTTGATCCCCTCTCCAATCTGTACCAAGCGAAAAGAGGACCATACCAGCGTCTCCCCGCCTTGCGCAGCAAGTTGACGCGGTGCCATCTGACCCCGAATTCGCCGCGAGACCGTCAAGCAAGCCGAGATTCGCGAACACTTCAGCACCCATTCGACAAGACGGGAGTTCAGCGACCCTGCACGATCTCGATCGACACCCCGTCTGGCGCTGCGACGTAACACAGCCAGCCGCCGGGTGAGAACTCCCAGGGCTCCACGGCAAACTCCACGCCACGACCCCGAAGCTCATCACAGTACGCAAGGAGGTCGCCGCGATAGACGAAGCCGAAGTGATCGGTGCCCCAGTGATTGTGGCTGGAGTAGTTGCCGAAGTCCTGCATTGGCGCCACGGTGGACGGCTCCTCACCTGGCCGGCGGCCCCGGATGAGCACCGTGATGCCCGCAACCCGCACGTTGATCTGGGGTGCTTCGCGCAGCACGTGTTCACCCAGGATTTCCGCATCGAAAACTTTTTCGTACCAGCGCGCGGCTTCCGCCGGCGCGTCGCTGACGATGTGAATGTGATCGAAGCTGAGTGAATCGGCCATGGTGCGTTCTCTGGTGATTGGTCAGCGCGATGATGAGTCCGGGCGATGTCCCGCGCAACCGCCCTTGATTCGCGCCCGAACTCCCGACACGATGCGCGGCACCGCCGGAGCACGGAGCACAGAGCACAGAGCACAGAATGAATCTCGAGGAGCAGCTGAACGACGCGCGACGCTTCGTCGTGCTGCAGGGCGGCTTCAACTTCAGAGAATTTGGTGGCTATCACACGCGCACCGGCGATCGCGTGAAGTGGGGACAACTGTTTCGCTGTGGCGCGCTGTCCGCGGTACCCGAAAGCCACACCCAGCACTTCGATACACTCGGAATCGAGGGCATCTGTGATCTTCGCAGGGACGCCGAAGTCGAACGGGAACCCACTCCGTCAGCGATCGCCGATGGCCGCCTGCTCAGGATTCCGATCGACCCGGGCAGCACGCTCGGGATCCAGAAGGCCATCGGCCAGCAGGAAGGCGCGGCGCACCTTGCCGATTTCATGGCCGAAGTCACCAGGGAACTGGCCCGCGAACACCATGACTCCTACCGCGAACTGTTCTCGGCGCTGATCGGCAGTCAGGGCGGTTTCCTGCCGCATTGCTCCGCCGGCAAGGACCGGACCGGCTTTGGCGCCGCCATGATTCTCGCGGCGCTGGGTGTCGATGAAGACACGATCCTTGCGGACTATCTTCTGAGCAATCGCGCGCTCGACCACTACCGGAATCGCCGTTCGCCGATCCGGGACGCCAACGGTGACGTCCTGGACGACGCGTCGCTCCAGGCCGTGGCCGGCGTACAGGAACGTTACCTGCTCGGTGCGCTCCACGAACTGCATCGACTGCACGGCAACGTCGACACTTACCTCGACAGCATCGGGGTCGGCGCGCCGGTCCGGGAAGGGCTGCGCGAACGACTCCTCGAATGAGGACCTCGCCATGACCCAATCCCGGATCGCCATCAAAGGCCTGCAACATGCGGTCTATCGCTGCCGCGACTCCGAGGAGACGCGCGCGTTCTACGAAGACTTCCTCGGCCTGCCACTCGCCGACGCATTCGAAATCAGCACGACACAGACGGGGCGCGAGACGTCCGTCCTGCATTCCTTCTTCCAGATGGCGGACGGCAGTTCATTGGCGTTCTTCGAGGCGCCCGACCAGCCGTTCGAGTTCCGCGAACAACATAACTTCGATCTGCACATTGCGCTCGAAGTCGACATGGCGACGCTGCACCGCATGTTCGAGGCGGGCCCCGGGGCAGGCATCGACACCCGCGGAATCTCCGACCACGGCGGCATCCATTCCATCTACTTCCGCGACCCGAACGGCTACGTCGTCGAACTGACTGCCAGAGTGGACGGGGGCAGCCAACCGGCAGACCCTCACGCCACGCTTGCCGACTGGCAATCGCGCAAGACGTGATTTGCCGCGCGGGGGTCCACTCGCGCACTATCGGCCCGCCTCACTGACAAACGACGGGTTACCTGCATGATCACATTCGGCGTTCTCGGCGCCGCGGCCATCACGCCGCGCGCTCTCATCTACCCCTGTGTGGACGAACCCCAGGCGAACATCCTCGCGATTGCCGCGCGCGACCGCTCGCGCGCCGAAAAGATGGCTGACTGGGCCGGCATCCGGCACGTTGCTGACGACTACCAGGCGGTCATCGATCACCCGGACTGCAACGCCATCTACATTCCGCTCCCGATTACGGCGCATCACGAGTGGACGCTGAAGGCCCTCGAAGCCGGCAAACACGTCCTGTGCGAGAAGTCGATCGCGGCGAACGCTGCCGAGGCCAGCGAGATGGCCGACGCCGCCCGCGACAAGGGCCTCGTACTCCTCGAAGCGTTCCACTACCGCTACCACCCGTGTTTCCTGCGTGCCAGGGAGATCTTCAACTCCGGCGTGCTGGGCGACATCGAAACGATCGAAGCCGGGTTCTGCATGAAAGGCCCTCCGCCCGAATCCGACATCCGCATGCAGTACTCCACCGGCGGCGGCACGACGATGGATCTCGGGTGTTACCCCATTTCATGGGTGCGCCACCTGATGGACGACGAACCGGTCGAAGTGACCGCCACCGCCGTCGAAGGACCACCGGACGTCGACTTGCGCCTCTTCACGGAAATGAAGTTCGCCAACGGCGTGACGGCCAAAACCCGCGGCGACATGGGGCCGGACGCCACGTTCGAAATGGCGTTCGAAGTCACCGGGTCGGCAGGCAAGCTGCGCGTGCAGCAGCCGCTCGTGCCCCAGATCGGCCACTCGATCGAAGTCACGGTGGACGGTGAGACAACGCGGGAGATGAAAGATCGCCGCTCGACCTACGGCTATCAGTTGGACGCGTTCATCCGCGCTGTAGAACACGGCGAAGCCCAGCCGACTGATGCGGACGACGGCGTGAAGCAGATGCAGCTCATCGATCGGTGTTACGAAGCCGCCGGGATGCGCCTGCGCGGGCAATAGAATCAGCTGGGCGGTCCCATCGATTCGGGCGGCTCCCTGACCCGCTGCCCGAACGTCAGCATGAAGCGTTCGGGTCCACCAGCGTGAACTCCCGCATGCCGTGAAACGCGGTGCTGATCGGTTCCAGCACCTCCGGCCTGGCACCCAGTTCGCCGTACAACCCTTCAACGTCAGTCGTGGTGACGTAGAGCGAAGCGTTCTGGTCACCTGCGGTGCCGCCGCCGGTGACCATGAGCGCGGCATCGTCCAGCGACAGGCGTGCCCAGTCTGGCGGGTGACCCTACGAACCGTCTATCGGCCTGCACCCCAAAGATAATGTCAAAATGATCTCAACGCTTCAGTCATTGCGCGATCTCGGCAACACGGTTGTGGTCGTGGAGCACGACGAGGACACGATCCGTGCAGCCGACCACATCGTCGAGATGGGCTCCGGTCCCTGCATCCACGGCGGTTCGGTCGTGGTTGAGGGAAGCCTCAGACAGGTGCTCGCGGCAAAAGACTCGCCCACCGGGCAGTACCTCTCCGGCAAGAAGGCGATTTCAACCCCGCACTCCAGGCGGACGCCGAACGGACAGGCAATCTCGATCAAAGGCGCACGGCACAACAACCTCAAAGAGGTCGACATTCCCCTCGGTCAGTTCGTTTGCATCAACGGCGCGTCAGGCTCCGGCAAATCGTCGCTCGTCAACGAGGTGCTCTACAAGCGCCTGTGGAAGGAGCTTGTCGACAGCCGCACGATGGCGGGAGACCATGAATCCATCGAAGGGCTGGAACACGTCACCCGCGTCATCAACATCGACCAGTCACCCATCGGACGCAACAGCCGTTCGAACCCGGCCACCTATACGGGCTTCTACGACAACATCCGCACCCTGTTCTCGAAGACGCCTGTCGCCAAAGAACGCGTCTACAAACCGGGCCGCTTCTCGTTCAACGTCAAGGGTGGTCGCTGCGAGGAGTGTCAGGTCGCGGGCAACATCCGCACCAAGCTGTACTTCATGCCCGACGTCGAGGTGCTTTGCACGACGTGCAAGGGTCAGCGCTTCAACGCCAAGACGCTCGAGGTGGCCTACCAGGGCAAGAACATCGCTGAAGTCCTCGACATGTCGGTCGAGGAAGGCGTGGGATTCTTCGCCGGGGAGCCGTCCATCGGCGGCAAGATTCAGGTAATGCACGACCTAGGGCTGGGCTACCTGACACTCGGGCAGTCCGCCACGACGCTATCGGGTGGAGAGGCGCAGCGGATCAAGCTCGCAGCCGCGTTGTCCAAGCTTCAGAGGCGGGGGCACGTGCTCTACATCCTCGATGAGCCCACCACGGGTCTGCACCTTGCGGACATCTCTCGACTGCTCGACTGCCTGCACCGTCTTGCCGACGCGGGCCATACGGTGCTCTGCATCGAACATCACCTCGATGTGATCAAGACCGCAGATCATGTAATCGACCTTGGTCCCGACGGCGGTCGGGGCGTCGGGGAGGTCGTCGTGGCCGACACGCCAGAGGAGGTCGCCGCGTGCAAAGCGTCCCACACGGGGCATTTCCGGAAAGACCATCTGTAGGGCCGCCGTTGAAC
>MDTE01112128.1_pt1 | contig 14798 bp, 11 predicted proteins | sample 811231 | NCBI WGS metagenome assembly MDTE01 (sample SAMN05326651, study PRJNA326480) | marine metagenome | isolation source: seawater | place: Indian Ocean: Red Sea | collected 2010 | reverse complement strand
TTTTAGTTGGTCCAGAAGATCCACTAGTTAATGGTATAAGTGATCAATTTCAAAAAGAAGGCATTAATTGCTTCGGTCCTTCAGCAAAAGCCGCTCAACTTGAAGGATCAAAAGATTATTCTAAATCGTTTATGTATAAGTATAAAATACCAACAGCTGAGTATGCTAGTTTTCAAAATCAAGCAGAGGCAAAAAAATATATAGAAGATAAAAAATTTCCTTTGGTCATAAAGGCAGATGGTCTAGCGGCTGGGAAAGGTGTTGTTATAGTAGAAAATTTTGAGTCTGCAGTTAAAACTATTTCTGAATTTATGGATGAAGAAAAGTTTGGTCGGGCAGGGAAAAAAATAGTGATTGAGGAATTTCTTCTTGGTCAAGAACTAAGCTTTATAGTATTAGTAAATGGGAAAGAAGTTTTACCTCTAGTTGACTCCCAAGATCATAAGACAATTGGTGAAGGTGATATTGGTCTTAATACAGGTGGTATGGGCGCATATTCACCTGTTCCATTCTTAAATAAAGAATTACACGAGAAGATTCTAAAAAAAGTAATATACCCTACAGTGAATGGGCTAGATAATGAAGGCATCTTCTATAGAGGATTTTTATATGCTGGTTTAATGATTGATGAAAACTCTGAGCCTAAGGTATTGGAATACAATTGCAGGTTTGGAGACCCAGAAACGCAGCCAATTATGATGAGGCTAAATTCTGATTTTGTTGATTTAATTGATATGTCTTTTAAAGGCAATATTGACGAATACCCCATAAAATGGGATCAAAATGCGGCTATAGGAGTAATTATGTCAAGCAAAGGTTATCCTGGAACATATGAAACAGGTGAGGAGATCATTGGACTAGGAAATTTTTCTGAAACAAAAAATATAAAAATCTTTCATTCTGGGACTAAATTAGATAATGGGAAAATTCTGACTAATGGCGGAAGAGTAATTTGTGTAACTGCTCTAGGTCCTAGTATCAAGGAATCGAAAAAAATAGCATACTCTGCTGTATCTAAAATTAATTGGAGTGGTTCTTATTTCAGGAAAGATATTGGCTTTAGGGTAATTAAATAATTACTTTTTCATTGAATCAAAGAACTCTGTATTTGTTTTAGTATCTTTCATTTTATTTATTAAGAATTCTACCGCTGCTATTTCGTCCATATCATGGACAACCTTTCTAAGTACCCACATTTTCTGCAGCTCATCAGGATCCAATAGTAAGTCTTCTCTTCTAGTGCCGGATCTATTTATATGAATAGCTGGGTAAACTCTTTTATCAGCAATCCTTCTATCTAGTGCTATTTCCATATTTCCAGTTCCTTTGAACTCCTCAAAAATTACTTCATCCATCCTAGATCCAGTATCAATAAGTGCGGTTGCTATAATTGTTAGACTGCCCCCTTCTTCTATATTTCTTGCTGCTCCAAAAAAGCGTTTAGGTTTTTGAAGAGCATTGGCATCTACGCCACCTGTAAGCACTTTACCCGAAGCAGGCGCTACGGTGTTATAAGCTCTTGCTAGTCTAGTAATTGAGTCGAGAAGGATAACTACATCTTTTTTGTGTTCCGATAGTCTTTTTGCTTTTTCTATTACAATATCAGCAACCTGTACATGACGAGACGCTGGCTCATCAAAGGTACTAGATACTACCTCCCCTCTTACAGTTCTAATCATATCAGTAACTTCTTCTGGTCTTTCATCAATTAAAAGCACTATTAAATGAGCATCTGGATAATTAGTCGTAATAGAAGATGCTATATTTTGAAGTAAGATTGTTTTACCCGCTTTAGGCGGAGAAACAATAAGGCCCCTTTGTCCCTTGCCTACTGGTGAAGCCAAATCGATTATTCTTGCAGTAAGATCTTCAACACTTCCTGTGCCTTGCTCTAACTTAAACCTTTCCTCTGGAAAATAAGGTGTCAAATTTTCAAAAAGAGCCTTTGTTCTAACATTCTCAGGGTCCTCAAAATTGATCTCAGAAACCTTTAATAAAGCAAAATATCGTTCATTATCTTTTGGAGGTCTGACTGAACCTGAAACTGTGTCGCCAGTTCTTAAGTTAAATTTTCTAATTTGAGTAGGCGAAACATAAACGTCATCTGGGCCAGCAATATATGAAGTATCTGAGGATCTAAGAAAGCCAAATCCATCTTGCAATATCTCTAATACGCCTTCTCCAAAGATGCTTTTATCTTCTGCTGCATGGGCTTTTAATATTGAGAAGGTTATATCTGTCCTTCTAGCTCTAGCAATATTCTCTATACCCATTTCTTGAGCAGTTGCTTGCAATTCAGTAATAGATTTAGTTCTTAAATCAGGCAGGCTAAGAACATCATCACCTTCAACCTCTGACTTCGATATAACGTCATCACTTGTAAAGGTGGGCTTTCTATCTTGTTGAAAATCCTTTTTACGTCTAGGGCTTCTCTTTCTTCTATTTTTTCCGTTTGAGGGCATTATTTCTTTATATATTTTGATTAATAAATTCTTCTATTTGAGATTTTGATGCTGCACCTATATGTTGGGCGATAACAACCCCTTCTTTAATTATCATTAGGGTTGGTATGCTTCTAATAGAGTATTTCATAGCTGTTTGATTATTGTCATCTACATCTATTTTCACGATTTTAATTTTTTCCTTTAACTCTCCAGAAAGCTCTTCTAAAATTGGACCTATCATTTTACATGGTCCACACCACTCAGCCCAAAAGTCAATTAGTACTGGCAAACTTGAACCAGTTACATCTTTTTCAAAATCTTTATCGTTTGTATGACTTATGCCCATTTAGTGGTATTGATATAATAAGTGTTTGATTTAATAAAAAACTATGATTATTTTCCGTGGTTACGGTCTGAATATAGACATTTTCTCTCTTTAAAGTGATGGATTGCAAGTTTTTTTAGACATTTTTCTATTAAAATGTAATAAAATTCATAAATATCAATAATTTATATATATAAAAAAATTCCTTATTATTTGTTTTATAAATAAAAAATACTGGTAATTTGCAAGAAATTAAAATGACTTCAATTAAATTAGACAAAGAAAACATAAATAAATTAATAGAAATTTCTAAAAAAGCTGGTGAGGCTATTATGCAAATATATAGAACTGATTTTGAGGTCGAGATAAAAAAAGATCTATCACCCTTAACGCAGGCTGATATCTTGTCCCACAAAATTATTCATGACTCTCTTAGTAAGATGACTCCAAATATTCCTATTCTTTCTGAAGAATTTTCTGATATTTCTTTTGATGAAAGATCAACATGGAAAGAGTATTGGTTAATTGACCCTTTGGATGGCACGAAGGAGTTTATAAAAAAAAATGGAGAGTTTACTACTAATATTGCTCTTATTAGTAATAATAAACCTGTACTAGGAATAATTCATGTGCCTTCCAGTAATGAGACATATTGGGGCTCAGAAGAAACAGGATCATATTTTTTAGAGGGTGATTCTGAGTCTGATATGATACAGCTGAAAGTATCTAATAATACTGAGTCACCTCTACGAATAGTTTCCAGTCGATCTCATATTAGTCAAGACCTAAAGATGCTATTAAAAAAATTAGATAATTACGAACTTCTAAGTATTGGTAGTTCTCTTAAGTTTTGCTTGATTGCTAAAGGCGAAGCAGACTGTTACCCAAGATTGGGACCAACTTGTGAGTGGGATATTGCAGCAGGCGATATTATAGCCCAATCGGCTGGTGCAGATATTGTTACTTTGAAAAATTGTCCACTAAAATACAACACCAAAAAGGAATTTTTAAATCCATATTTCTTGGTTTCAAACAATATTTTTAATAAAGAAAAGATTTTGTCTTTGCTTTAATCTTTATTATCCTTCGTAGGATTTATAAATCCTAGAAGAGACAGAACAGCTAATAGTGTTATAAAGGCATAAAACATAATCGATTCATCAATGCCAAAAATATTTGAAGCCAGTGCAATAGCACAAGAAACAATTGTAATTAAGCAAAATAGCAACAAAATCTTGTTGTCAGAGTAACCCATATCAGATAATTTATGATGAAAATGGAGCCTGTCTGCTACTAATATTGAGGCTGATGATTTAGTCCTTCTTGCAAAAGTAAGTAAGCAATCTGTAAGTGGAAGTAATACGAACCATAGAGCTGAAACAGACGTAATGATTTTTGACTCCTGTGAAAGGTCAATTAGGCTCCAAGCAATAATATGACCTAAAGCTGTTGAGCCATGATCCCCCAAAAAGATCTTCCTTTTCTTGCCAAATAAGCCTAAATTGAATGCCAAATAAACGAGGATGCTAAAAACTAAAATTTGACCCCACTGATAAATCTCATTATTAACATAAAGTAACCATAACAACGAACAAATGATTATTACTGTAATGGATCCTAGTAATCCGTCCTTTCCATCTATCATATTAAAGGCATTGCAGATGCCAACTACAGCAAAAATTGTAAAAGGTATTCCTAATTGTCCAATATAGAGTGTACCAATACCTAAAATATTACCCAGATCCTTGAGATAAATATCTGTAGTTAGAATTATTATCCAGCTAGAGAGTATTTGGGCTATTATTCTATAAACTGGCTTCACATTTACGCCATGTATACCATCAATAATTCCAACAATCATAATTGGAATTAGAGAGGCCAAGACATAAAAATAAAAATTACTAACGCCAAAAACAAATGCTCCATAAACTAAAGAAACATATATCCCGATTCCTCCAACTAAAGGAATCTTTCCGATATGTTGCTTTCTTGGCTCATCACTTATATCCACTAAACGAATTTTCATAGCAATACTAGAAACGATCAATAAAATAACAATTAGGCCTAAAACACCTAAAATAAATGATTGGGTAGAGACAAGTGGTCCTTGCTCAAGCGCTACAAAGAAAACAAGCAAATACAGAGTTAATATCAATAATCCAACAATTTTATTTAACATCTAATCTTTCTGCCTTTTCATTTAATTTCTCTGAATGTTTGAAAAAAATATTTAACACAAAAATTATTACATGATGTAAAGAAAATGGATACAATCTAGTTTAAAAATCATCAAATTCTTTAAAAAAGATAGATGCATTGGGTCATAGTAACTATTAAACCTAATCAAAATGAAGAATTTTAGTAATTCCAGCAATAAAATCGGTTATAGACATATTTTGATACCTAAAGGGTTAGCAGCAAAGCTAATAATAGATAAGAAATTTCTTAGAACAAAGCAAGTTCAATACGAAAAGTTGTATAATTACATACATGAATCAGAATCATAATTTAACTAATAAGGAATATGGCGAGGAAGAAATTGATCTCAGAGAGGTTTTTCAACTTTTATGGGATGAAAAAATATTGATTATTTCATGTACCGTAGCTGCAGCAGTTTTATCAGTATTCTATTCTCTTTCCCTGCCAAATCTATATATTTCCACCGCTTTACTCGCTCCTACCCAAGAAACTGAAGGCTTAGGTGATACATTGAGAGGCTATAGTGGATTGGCAAGTCTTGCAGGGATATCTCTTCCTTCATCTTCTGCAAGCAATACAACGGAAGCAATCGAAATGCTATCTTCTTTTGATTTTTTTAAAAATAATATTTTTCCTAATATTTTCCTCCCTGACTTAATGGCGGTTGATTCTTGGGATGCAAAGACAAATACACTTAGTTATAAAGACGATTTATATGATGTGACAAATAATAAATGGGTGAGACGAGCATCTTTTCCACAAAAAACTATTCCTTCTGCACAAGAATCATTTAAGGTGTTTATAGAAAATAAATTCTATAAATCTAAGGGTAAAGAAACAGGTTTTTTAACACTATCAGCAAAACATCAATCACCTTATGTTGCAAAGGCTTGGTTGGATACCATTGTTTATGCAATTAATCAAAAACTAAGAGAGGATCAAAAAGAAAGAGCATTGCTTTCCATAGAATATCTCAACCAGCAAATTGCTCAAACTAGTTATGCTGAAATAAGGCAAGGACTTTCAGCATTAATACAGCAAGAAACAGAAAAATTAATGCTGATAGAAGCAAATGAAGATTATGTTTTTAAATTAATTGATCCACCAATTGTGCCTGAGCTAAAATCAGAGCCAAATAGGGCTGCAATATGTATTTTAGGGACTATAATTGGAGGTTTCATTGCACTATTTATTGCATTAGTGAAACGAGGCAGGGAGATATTTGCAATCTGAAGTTCATTTGATAACGATATAACCTGAACTACAATTAACAAAAATATTGGTCATTCATTGAAGATATTGGTATTTAGTCAACTTTATCACCCAGAAACAGCAACAATAACTGAATTGTGCGAACGCCTGGTGGAACAAGGCCATCATGTCACAGTCATGACTGGGATTCCAAATGCTCCTAAAGGTGAAATTTTTCAAGGATATGGATTTACAAAAAAACTTCGCGAAATTATCAATGGAGTTGATGTAAGACGTAATTGGCTGATTCCAAGAGGAAGTGGGAATAATCTCAGGATGTCAATAAATTATCTGTCATTCGTCTTGTTTTGTAGTTTAGGGATTATTCGGTTGGCAAAAAATAGTTACGATATCATTCTTGTGAATCAACTCTCACCTATAACTGTAGCTTTACCAGCTATATTATATAAATGGATAAGCAAGAAAAAAATTGTAATGTGGATACATGATCTTTGGCCAGATAGCGTTATAGCAGCAAACGCGATGAAAGAAGGATTTTTTTATAGATTAATTGATAGGTTGGTAAAATTCATTTATCGTCAATGTGATTTTTTCTTACCGCAATCCAAAGCAATGTTAAATACTTTGAATGACCGAGGGTTATCAGACAGCAAAATGAAATATCTGCCAAACCCTATTGATTCAAATTTTTCACCATCAACATCAGGAAGTCGTCGAAAAAAACCGTCAATAATGACTGATATTGATGATAAATTCAGCATAATGTTTGCGGGTGGTATTGGGCTTGCTCAAGACTTCGATACCATACTCAACGCTGCTGTAAAGCTTAAAGACCTAAAGAATCTACAAATTTTAATTGTAGGTGATGGGCGAGATAAGCTTAGAGCAGAGTCGTTGAGTAAGTCTTTAGATATTGCTTCCTTTGTTCATTTTTTAGGTCAGCACCCCATCGATGAAATGCCGGACTTCTATGATCAGGCAGATTTCATGATGGTTACTCTTCGTGACACGGCCATATTTTCAGTTACTGTACCACTAAAGATACAAACATACATGGCAAGCGGTAAACCTATTATATCCAATGTAAAGGGAGAAGCAGCAAGGGTCATAAAACAAGCTAACTGTGGATATTCTGTAAATCCTGAGGACTCAGAAGCTTTAGCTCAGGCTATCCGAAACGCTAAATGTCTCTCAACTATTGAGATAGATAAGTTAGGCGCTAATGCAAGAGCGTACTTTAATCAAAACTATTCTACTCCAGTGATTATAGATCGATTTGAATCAGTCTGTCATGAGTTGTTAGATTCCTGAATATTTCATATAGGATTTAAATTACATGGAAAGACTTAAAGTATTATTAGCATTTGGAACTCGGCCTGAGGGAATAAAACTTGCGCCTGTGATTCGTGAGATGATGAATCGACCAGATGATTTTCAAGTGAGCGTATGCGACACAGGCCAACATAAAGAAATGCTTGCTCCCATTCTTAGGTTCTTTGATATCAAACCTGACTATAATTTGGAAATAATGTCACATAATCAGACGTTATCTAATGTTTGTAGTTCTATTATCAAAGAACTTGACAAGGTATTAGATAAGGACAAGCCAGATATTATGGTTGTTCAAGGAGATACAGCAACCACACTTTCAGCAGCCTTAGTTAGTTATTTTAGAAAAATTCCAATAGCCTACGTCGAAGCAGGTCTGCGGACAGGAGATATATTTTCACCATTTCCTGAAGAAGCAAATAGAAAAATGGTTTCTACTGTATCTAATTGGCAATTTGCTCCTACAGAGCTTTCTGCGGAAGCTTTATTAGGAGAGGGCTACAAAAGCAATAATATTCACATTGTGGGAAATACAGCTATTGATGCAATCAAGATAGCAGAGGGGTTACTTGATCTAGAGGGTATTTCTGTCCCTGATCAGTTTAATTTTTTGTCTGATGATAAAAAGATGGTTTTGATTACGGGCCACCGTCGAGAAAATTTTGGTGAAATAATGGATGGAATAGTTACAGCATTTGCTGAACTGGCTAGAGAGAATCCAGAGGTTCATTTCATATACCCTGTACATTTAAACCCCAATGTACAAAAGGTTGTAAAAGAGCGTCTTCAAAGAATTTCAAATTTTCATTTGTTTTCTCCCCAGCCTTACGACCTTTTTGTATGGTTGATGATGAGAAGTTATATAATAATAACTGACTCAGGGGGGATTCAGGAAGAAGCACCAAGCCTTAACAAGCCCGTTATAGTTACAAGATCGACTACTGAGCGTATGGAGGCTATAGATGCCGGCGCATGTGAGCTAGCAGGAACCAATGGGAAAGATATTATTTGTCACGTGAATAGATTGCTGGTAGATTCAGACCGATATAAGGAAATGGCAAAGGCAGTTAATCCATTTGGAGATGGTAAAACAGCAGTTAGAATTTGCGATATTTTATTGCAGGACAAAGACAAGTTAAAAAACGGATGATCTTTTAATTATGAATATTCTTGTTACAGGCGGAGCTGGCTTTATTGGAACAAATTTATCTAATGAGCTGAGATCTCGTGGAAATGATGTTAAAACTTTAGATATAAAGCCTGATGCATCATTGGCTCATGAAAGAATAGATGTAACTTATTATGAGCAGTTAGCTAGATATTTTGAAAAACACGAATTTGATGTTGTTTATCACCTAGCAGCAGAATATGGTCGCTGGAACGGAGAAGACCACTATGATAATTTGTGGAGAGTAAATGTGGTAGGCCTCAAGAATATTTTAAGATTGCAGCAAAAATATGGTTTTCAACTAGTTTCATTTTCCAGTGCCGAGGTTTATGGAGACTATTCTGGTGTGATGTCTGAGGATATTATGGATAATATACCAATAAAGCAAATGAATGATTACGCTATCTCTAAGTGGGCAGGAGAGCTTCAATGCTTGAATCATGCAGAAATGTTTGGGTCAGAAATTGTTCGCGTTCGCCCAGTTAACTGCTATGGGCCCCATGAGTACTATGATAGATATAGAGGCGTCGTTCCAATATTTGTTCATAAATGCTTGATGGGTGAGAAGTTTACTGTACATCGCGGGCACAAAAGAATCTTTGATTATGTAGAAGATACTGCAAGGACATTTGCAAATATATCAGAAAATTTTATTCCAGGAGAAGTATACAATGTCGGCTCTGATGAAAATTGGGAAATAAGTATCGAAGAGCTAGCAAATATTGTTGTAGAAGTAACAAAAGCAGATTCAAATCTTATTGAGCTTAAAGGAGAAGAATCATTCACAACTATGGTTAAAAAGATAGACTTTTCTAAATCAAGAAGAGATTTAGATCACCGAGCCGAGATAGACATAACAGAGGGTGTAGGCAGGTATGCTGATTGGATGAGGAAATATTACAAACACATAGGAATTATTCAATCATAAGAATTTTAGAGATTATCAAATGGAAGAATATAAAAATTATTATAAAGGAAAAACAATCCTGATTGTTGGCGGTGCTGGAGCAGTAGGAGCTAATCTGACATCTAGTCTTAGTGACCTTGGTGCAGAAACTATAATAGTGCTAGATAATCTCTCTTCGTCTTATCTATGGAATATTCCAGATTTACCAAATGTCCTATTCATTAATGGAGATGTGACTAGCGAGATTGACCTAAAGAGAGCGTTTGCAGAGAAACCAGAAATAGTGTTTCATTTGGCCGCATTTTTTGCCAATCAAAATTCAATTGATTATCCTCAAATGGACCTCAATACTAACGGGCTAGGGACTCTTCTTTTGCTTCAATATGCTGCAATGAATGACGTCTCAAGATTTGTTTATGCCTCATCTGGTTGTTCAATATATGGTTCTTCATCTCCACTACCACTGAAAGAAGACTTTTTTTCAATGCATATGACAACGCCTTATCAGATAACTAAAATGCTTGGAGAGTTGTATACAAATTTCTTTTATCATCATCATGGTTTAAATATTGTTAATGCTAGATTGTTTAATTCTTTTGGACCAGGAGAAGTGCCAGGGCAATATAGAAATGTTATACCAAACTTTATTTATATGGCGATGAATGGCCTCCAGCTCCCCTTTACTGGCCAACCGGATGCAACTCGTGATTTTACATATGTTGAAGACATAGTTGATGGATTTCTTAGATGTGGTTATTTTGATAAAGCTGTTGGGCAGTCTATGAATCTAGCTGCAGGAAGAGAAATTAAAGTATTAGAAATGGCAAAGCTTGTAAATGAGCTAACAGGGAATGATGCTGGCATAGCAGAGGCTCCTAAGAGAAAATGGGACACCAAGAATAGATTGTTAGCTGCAATAGATGTAGCAAATAGTTCTGTTGGTTATAAACCTAAGATGGATTTTAAGGAAGGATTGCTTAATACAATTGACTGGTTTAAGAATAATTGGGACAACATTCAACGTGATGCTGAATTCCCCCCAGGAATGTCATCTGCTACAAGAAAATTTGGCGTAAAAAAAGACCATTAAATTTTTCCATTGTTTTAGTTAACATGATTTCACTGAAGTGAAAAATGAATATTGAAGAAAATAAGCATTTATCAGAAACAAAGGCTCATATTTGTATAATAGGTTTAGGATATGTAGGCCTCCCGTTGGCAATTGAGTTTGCAAATGAATACGATGTAATCGGGTTTGATATTAATTCATCTAGAATCGATGAATTAAATGATTTTATAGACAATAGTGGCGAGGTTTCTGAAGATGCTTTGATAAATGCAAAAAGGCTAACTCTTGTAGATGATATTGCCAAAACTACTCAAGCTAACACCTATATAGTTACTGTGCCTACTCCAGTTGATCAGGATAATTCACCTGATTTTAGACTCTTAATTAGTGCTTCAGAGTTAGTTGGCTCAGTCTTAGAAAAAAATAACGTGGTAATTTATGAATCAACAGTTTACCCAGGAGCGACAGAGGAGATTTGTGTCCCTATTCTCGAGAAAGAATCTAGACTTAAATTCAATGAAGAATTTTTTGTTGGCTATTCTCCAGAAAGAATAAATCCAGGTGATAATTCAAAGAATCTAAAGGACATTGTAAAGATAACCAGTGGCAGTAATCCTGAAATATCCAAGCTAATTGATGAGCTATATCAATCGATTATTAGTGCAGGCACTCATTCGGTTTCTTCTATTCGAGTAGCAGAGGCAGCTAAAGTGATTGAGAATATTCAGAGAGACGTTAACATCGCTTTCTTTAATGAGTTAGCAATGCTTTTTGACACTATTGATTTAGATTCTAAAGAAGTATTTGATGCAGCGTCTTCCAAATGGAATTTTATTCGATTTGAGCCAGGACTCGTCGGAGGACATTGTATTGGTGTTGACCCATATTACCTTATGCACAAGGCAAAATCAGTTGAATTTAATCCTGAAATGATTCTGGCAGGAAGGAATACCAATAACTACCTACCAAGATTTGTTGCAGATAAGGTTTTCAAAAAACTAGAAGAAAAACAAAATGTTAATCAGCCATATAAAGTTTTGATTATGGGTGCTACATTCAAAGAAGATTGTAAAGATATCAGAAATTCAAAGTCATTTGATCTGCGAGAACATTTAATCAAATTAGGTATAGAAGTTGACATTTCAGATGATATCGCAGATAGCTCAGAAGTTGAGAAGTTCTATGGATTTAAACTAAAAGAACCTCATGTTAATGAAGAATATGATGCAATTATTTTAGCGATAAAACACGATTATATTCTTCAAATGGAGATTGGCGACATTCGGAAATATGGTACAACTGAATGTTTAATCTATGACTTAAAGTCAATTTTCCCAAGGGATCTTGTAGATATTTCATTATGATTGAGCAAAGGATCATTGTTACTGGTGCGGCAGGATTTATAGGCTTTCATTTATGTAAAATGTTGTTAGAAAAAGAAATGATTGTTTACGGAGTTGATTGTCTGACAGATTATTATGATGTTGACTTAAAAGAGTCTAGATTAAAGATCCTTCAAGATTATGAGAGTTTTAATTTTACAACTCATAATATATATAGTGAATCAGAGGAGTTCTTTGATTTAGCAAAAGAATTCAATCCAGATATTATTTTTCACTTAGCAGCTCAAGCAGGTGTTCGTCACTCAATAGATAATCCAGATGCTTATCTCAAAAATAATATCATGGCTACGTTTAACATCTTAGAACTATCTAGGAGTATAGATGTTTCACATTTGATAATTGCCTCTACTTCATCAGTTTATGGTTCAAATACCAAGCTTCCATTCAAAGAGGATCAACGAACAGATACTCAGATGTCTTTTTATGCTGCTAGTAAGAAGTCATGCGAGGTTATGGCACATTCATACTCTCATATTTATGATATTCCAATCACGGTGTCTAGATTTTTCACAGTATATGGCCCATGGGGCAGGCCAGACATGGCATTATTTAAGTTTACTGAAAGGATGCTTGCAGATAAGCCTATCGATATTTTTAATAATGGAGAAATGTATCGTGATTTTACTTTTGTATCAGATGTTACAGAATCATTAAGTCGATTAGCTTTTTATCCACCAAACCTAAATAGCAGAGAAGATATAGATTCAAGTGTTGCCGCGTATCGTATACTGAACATAGGCAATTCAAATTCAATTCCTCTCATGGATTACGTTCGAGCACTAGAGGATTGTCTCGGGGTAGAGGCTAAAATCAATTACAAAGGCATGCAACAGGGAGATGTACCTGCAACTTACTCTGATTCAAAATCTTTAGAGGATTTAATCGATTTTAGGCCGGATACTAGTATTGAAGATGGAGTTGCTTTATTTGTTGAGTGGTATCTTAAGTACTATAAAGCTAAGGTGAAGTCTTAATGATTAGATACATATCAATATTTCAGAAATTTCTTGGACCAAAAATTTACCTAATATTTTTCTTTGCAATTGCATCCTCTTTACTAGAGAGCTTGGGAATATTGATGCTCCTTCCAATTCTGAGTGGAGTGGACGGCTCAATGATAAATACAAGTGAATCAAATTTAATTATTGATTCAATAGTTTCGATATTTTCAGCTTTTGCTATTGAATACACTCTTGAAAATTCCATATATCTTTTAGTTTTCTTTTTCCTTGCAAAGGGCGCTTTTATGTTTTTAGCGCTTTTTCTTATACTCTATTTTAGAGCCGAACTACAAAAAATTATAAAACTGGATTTACTTAATCATTTTAGCGAAATGAACTATCAACAATATGTTGCAAGCTCAACAGGCCATTTCACTAACTTGATTAATGAGCAATCATTTAAGGCTATTAATTGCTTCAATAGTCTTGGACTGTATGTAGCTAATATTGTGAATGTACTTGTTTACCTTGGTTTTGCAGTTTTAATTGATCCAAGATTTACTTTAATTGCAGCTTTGTTTGGCTTGATCCTTCTAATCCTAGTTACTTTTCTGAACAAGAAAGTTAGATCTTTTTCACAAAGAGGGGCATCTGTGTCTGCTAGATTATCGGAGTTCTCAATACAGGTTCTTCAAGCATTTAAGTATTTAAGATCCACTAATCAGTTGGGTAATTTTGTTCAAAGATTCTCTACCAGAGCCAACCAACAAAAAAGCTTAATGGCAAAAATAGGCTTAGCCTCTGCTTTTGTTCAAGCAATTAAGGAGCCCATAGCAGTTATCCTTATCATGATTCTAATTTATATTGAAGCAGTTTTAGGGGATAAAAGCATTGGAAGCCTGGCAGTCACAATAGTTTTGTTCTATAGGATTTTATCGTCACTATTGACCCTTCAAATTTCTTCTCAAAAGATGTTTGAAAACTCAGGCAGCATAGACCTTATAGTAGAGGAAACGGAGCGTATAGGAAGAGAAGGCTATACTGGGTCTAAAAACACAGATTTTAAAAATCTAATTGAATTCAAGAATGTAGATATTTCTTATCGTGGTAATAAGGTATTAAAAGATTTAAGCTTACAAATCCCATCCTTTAAAACAACAGCGCTTGTTGGGGAATCTGGAACAGGCAAAACAACTGCACTGGATATGATTTCTGGCGTCATCATGCCAGATAGTGGATCCATACTGATTGATACTACCCCTCTAAATGAAATAAATATTGAGGAGTGGAGATCAAATATTGGTTATGTAGCTCAGGAAAATCCAGTATTTGATGGGACAATAATTTTCAATATAACAATGAATATTGATCAGTCAGAAGATGCTGATGCAAATGATTTAGAGAAGATCTGGAAAGTTCTTAAGATTGCAAATTTAGCTAATTTTGTTAATTCATTACCAGAAGGTCTTGATTCATTTGTTGGAGATCGCGGTATCGCAATGTCTGGGGGACAAAGACAGAGGCTTTGCATTTCAAGAGAGCTTTTTCGAGAGCCAACATTATTAATTCTTGATGAGGCTACCAGCTCTCTCGATAGCAAAAATGAAAATTACTTTCAGAAATCTTTAGCTAATTTACACTCTAGTCTGACTATTGTTATAGTCGCTCACAGACTTTCTACTATTAAGTCAGCAGATTGTATTTATGTGCTTGAGGATGGATCCGTTTCTGAATCAGGAAACTTTAAAACGCTGACATCTGATCCAAATTCAAAGCTTAGTCAAATGGTTGCTTCACAATC
>MDTE01046551.1_pt1 | contig 14798 bp, 14 predicted proteins | sample 811231 | NCBI WGS metagenome assembly MDTE01 (sample SAMN05326651, study PRJNA326480) | marine metagenome | isolation source: seawater | place: Indian Ocean: Red Sea | collected 2010 | reverse complement strand
TAATTGAAAAAAATTCTATTCAAACTATATTTGGAATTTTTAAAGAAGATACATCTTCTTTTTCTATTGGGAGTGAAATTGATGTATTAATTAGACCGGATGATATAATACATGATGATGATTCCTTACAATCAGCCAAAGTTGTAGATAAAATATTTCACGGTTCAGATTTTTTATATAAATTATCTTTAAAAGATGGACAAGAAGTTTTTTGTTATACACCGAGCCATCATAATCATGAAATAAATGAAATAATAGGAATTAAACATAAGATAGACCATATTATATGTTTTAATAAATAATCAAAGTTCTCTTAATTTTCTTCTCAATATTTTTCCAACATTACTTTTTGGTAGCTCTTCGACAAATACAACAGTTTTTGGAATCTTATATATTGTTAATCCTTTTTTGCAATAGGAAATTATTTCTGATTTTGTTAAATTAGGGTTTTTGCTAACAACAAAAATTTTTATACTCTCACCTCTATTTTTATCTGGGAGCCCTATTGCGCCCACTTCTATTATGTCATCATGCGTGGCCAGATAATCTTCAATTTCATTTGGATAGACATTAAAACCAGATGAAATAATCATATCCTTTTTCCTATCTACTATCTTGATAAAACCATCATCATTTATCATAGCAATATCTCCTGTTTTAAAAAAACCATCCTTTGTGAAAGCATTTTTTGTTTCTATATCATTTTTCCAATATCCTGTCATAACTTGTGGACCTTTAATGCATAATTCGCCTTTTTCTCCGATATTAACTTCAATACCTTTTTCATTTCGTATTGAAATAGAAGTTGATGGTAACGGTAAACCAATAGTTCCATTAAATTCATCACTAATAATATTAATAGTAACCACAGGCGATGTTTCTGTCAGTCCATATCCTTGTGTTATATTCGTTCCCGTAATTGATTTCCACTTATTGGCTGTATCTTTCAAAACTGCCATTCCGCCACCTACTGAAAATTTAAAATGTTTAAAATCTATTTTTTTAAAATCACTACTAGTTAATAATAGATTAAATAAAGTATTGACAGCTGTCATAACGGTAAATTTTGTAGATTTAAGAATTTTAAGAAAACTCTTCAAATCTCTTGGGTTTGTAACTAATACATTTTCAGCACCAAGCTTGAAAAAAGTCAAACAATTTACAGTCAATGAAAAAATGTGATATAAGGGTAAGGCAGTTATAATAATCTCTTTACCTTCAATAACATAACTATTAATCCATGAATTCAGTTGTTCAATATTTGATAATAAATTATTATGGGTCAACACAGCAGCTTTAGATTTGCCAGTTGTACCCCCAGTATATTGTAAAAATGCAATATCATCTCCATTGAGTTTCACTGGAATTAATTTAGTGCTAGATTTTAATATTTCATTAAAATGGGTTATATTTTGATAATCAATTTTTTTTGTTTCTCCTTTATAAAACAAAACTGTTCCCACAATTAACTTCATAATAGGGTTAAGTAAATCAGTAATTTTGCAAACTATTATATGATTAATTTTGGTTTTATTTATAATAGGTTTTAATTCATCAAAAAATTTATCTAAAACTATAATAATTTCTGCTTCTGAATCAATCAATATATCTTCAAGTTCTCTCTTTTTGAATAACGGATTAACATTTACAACAGTTGCACCTGCAAGAAAAGATCCAAAAAGTGCAACTGGATAAGTCATCAGGTTTGGTAACATAATTGCAACTTTTGTATTCTTGTTTAAATTACAATTATTTTGTAAAAATGAACCAAATTTTTCGGCATGTTTTTTGAATTGATTGAATGTAAGTGATGATTTTATATTGCTGAAAGCAATATTATCAGAATATTTTGTTGTGGCTTCATAAAAAAGATCGATTAAAGAATTATTTTCTATTTCACCTATTGTGTCTGAAACATCCTGAGGATAATTTTTTGTCCATAATTTTTCCATACAATATTATTTATCATTTATTCGAAAATAAAAAGCCTCTTAGATGATGTAAGAGGCTTAATTAAATAATATTATATAAATTTATATTACATACCCATGCCGCCCATGCCGCCCATGCCGCCCATGCCGCCCATATCTGGCATAGCTGGGGCTCCACCGGCAGGTGCTTCATCATCTTTTGCTAACTCAGTAACCATGGCTTCAGTAGTGATCATTAACCCAGCAATTGATGCAGCATTTTGTAGAGCTGTCCTAGTTACTTTAGTTGGATCAAGAATTCCCATTTTTAACATGTCACCAAATTCTGATGTTGCAGCGTTATATCCAAAAGAATCTTTGCCTTCTTCAACTTTAGCAAGTATAACGGATCCTTCGTCACCAGCGTTTGTTACAATTTGTCTCAAAGGTTCTTGCATAGCTTGTCTAGCTATAGCAATCCCTTGATCTTGGTCTGCATTGTCACCATTCATTTTTTTGAGCGAATCTCTAGCTCTAATCATAGCTACGCCTCCACCAGGAACTACACCTTCTTCTACTGCTGCCCTAGTTGCATGTAGAGCATCTTCAACTCTAGCTTTCTTTTCTTTCATTTCAACTTCCGTTGCAGCTCCAACCTTAATTACTGCTACACCGCCAGCTAATTTTGCTACTCTTTCTTGCATTTTTTCTTTATCATAATCTGATGTAGCCTCTTCTATTTGTGAACGTATTTGATTAACTCTGTTTTCAATCGAAGCTTTATCTCCACCACCATCTATAACAGTAGTGTTTTCTTTTGTAACAGTTACTTTCTTTGCTGTCCCTAGAGTATTTATATCAGCTTTTTCTAAACTCAATCCTACTTCTTCAGAAATTACTGTTCCTCCAGTCAATATTGCTATATCTTCCAACATAGCTTTTCTTCTATCACCAAATCCTGGTGCTTTTACAGCGGCAACTTTTACCACACCTCTTATGCTATTAACAACTAATGTTGCCAATGCTTCACCTTCTATATCTTCTGCAATTATTAGAAGCGGTTTACTTGCTTTCGCTACTCCTTCTAAAATAGGAAGCATGTCTTTTATATTTGATATTTTCTTATCATAAAGCAATACATATGGGTCTTCTAATTCTGTAGACATGTTTTGTTGATTGGTAGCAAAATATGGTGATAAATATCCTCTATCAAATTGCATACCTTCCACAACATCTAAATCATTTTCCAATGATTGACCTTCTTCCACTGTAATTACACCTTCTTTACCAACTTTGTCCATAGCTTCAGCAATTATTGAACCAATATTTTTATCTGAATTTGCTGATATTGTTCCAACTTGTTCAATAGCATTATGATCAGTACAAGGTTTAGACATTTTTTTCAAACTTTCTACTGCTACATTAACAGCTTTATCTATACCTCTTTTAAGATCCATTGGATTCATACCCGCAGCTACACATTTTAATCCTTCTCTAAGAATTGATTGAGCTACGACTGTTGCTGTAGTTGTTCCATCTCCAGCTATATCTGATGTTTGGGATGCCACTTCTTTTACCATTTGTGCTCCCATATTTTCAAATTTATCTTTTAATTCTATTTCTTTAGCTACTGATACACCATCTTTAGTTACATTTGGTGCGCCGAATGATTTATCTAAAACTACATTTCTTCCTTTTGGTCCTAATGTTGTTTTTACTGCATTAGCTAATATGTTAACACCACTAACCAATTTTTTTCTTGCATCATCACCAAATTTAACTTCTTTCGCTGTCATTTTTTATTTCCTCTATTATGTTTACTCGTTAATAATTGCAGTTATATCATCTTCTCTCATAACTAACATTTCTTCGCCATCTATGGTAACTTCCGTACCAGAATATTTACCAAACAATATGATGTCGCCTTCTTTAACATCTAATGGTCTTATGTCACCACTTTCAAGCAATTTACCTTTTCCAACAGCCATAACCTTTCCTTTCACAGGTTTTTCTGTTGCAGTGTCAGGTATTACGATTCCTCCGGGGGATGTTTTTTCCTCTTCCATACGCTGTACTATTACGCGATCGTGCAATGGTCTTATATTCATTCATATACCTCATTATTTGATATCTGAGTTAGCACTCTAACCCCTCGAAAGATAATATAATATCTAAATTGAAAATTTCAAGAGTTAAATTATATTTAATCGTTATGATTAGTGTGATCTACATCAATAACTGACTTTTTTCCGCTGTTAGACTTTGTTTTAGCGCTATAAATGATGAGATATCGTTTTAACAATGCTTCTCTCAATGGTCTAATAAGAAGCAAAATACCGATCATATCGGTAAAAAAACCTGGGATTATAAGTATGATACCTGATAAGAAAAAAATCATTCCAGACAATATTTCAATTTCTGGCTTTATTCCTTGAGCAATTTTATTTCTGATTTCTATAAAATAATTGATACTGCCTTGTTTTATCAGATATATACCTATTGCAGCAGATAAGAAAATCCAAATAATCGTTGTAAAACTTCCGATATATCCACCTATCTCAATAAATAATACAATTTCAATGACAGGAACAAGGATAAAAAATATTGGAATTATATGTTTAGATTTCATAGTATCAATAATGTGAAAAATAAATTTATTTTAACATTAACAGCGACCGATAAAAAATCTATTTCAGAGAAAATAGCTAAAACACTGATTACTAAAAAAATATCTTCATGCGTATCAATACATTCACCAATGACTAGCTATTATTTCTGGAAGAATAAAATAAAGAAACAAAAAGAATGGATGATTAGTATAAAATCAAAAGAAAATAATTACAAAAAAATCGAAAGATTAATTAAAAAATTGCATAACTATGAGCTTCCTGAAATAATATCAATTAAAATTGATGGTGGTTCAAAAGAATATTTAAGATGGATTGAAAATGAAAGCAAATAAGATACTATTTTTTTCCGTTATAATTTCATTATTTTTGTCAACATTTTTATATACTAAAAATGTAGATGCTGATAAAAATGTAAAAAATTTTGAGAATAAAACTGAATTCCTCCATCCAGATAAAGCATTTATACCAACTTTAAATAAAAAAGAACAAAATATAATACATGTTTCATGGGATATTCATGATGGATATTATTTATACATGGGTATGTTCGAATTCTCTATCAAAAATGCTGATATAAAAATTGAAAAAGTAATAATGCCAAATGGTAAAAAAAAGAAAGATGAATTTTTTGGCGATGTTGATGTATATTACAAATATACAGATGCTCAAATATTTTTATCAGGTGACACAAATAAATCATACACCATAGACATAACTTATCAAGGTTGTGCTGAAGCTGGGCTATGCTATCCGCCAGTTACAAAATCATTCGATATTTCTAAAACTTCTAGTAAAGGATTTTTTTTAAAAACAGGAATGGTTGAGACTGATCAAATCGGAATAAGTGAATCATTAAAACAAAAGTCTATATTTGCCAATATAGTTTTTTTCCTGTTGGCAGGAATATTATTAGCTTTTACACCATGTGTCTTTCCAATGATACCGATATTAACTGGACTGATAATAGGACAAGGAAAAAATATTTCTGTTAAAAAATCATTCTTGCTAACATTAACATATGTTATATCTATGTCCATCACCTATGCTATTTTAGGTATTATTATCGCTTTTTTTGGTAGCAATATTCAAGCAAGTATACAAAACCCTTATATTATAATTTTATTCTCCACTCTTTTCATTCTATTAGCTCTATCTATGCTAAAAGTTATTAATTTGCAAATGCCTAGTTTTATACAAAATAAAATAACTGAATCTAGTAATAAGTTAACTGCCGGATCATTTTATGGTGTTGCTTTGATGGGCTCACTCTCGGCTTTGATTGTAGGACCATGTGTAACTGCACCATTATTAGGTGCATTAATATATGTAGCATCTACAAATGACTTCATTCTAGGTGGTTTCGCCCTTTTCTCATTAGGTTTTGGTATGGGTATCCCATTGTTAATTTTAGGTACATCAGCTACGAATCTTTTAAAAAAAATAGGCCCTTACTTAGAAATAGTAAATAAAATATTTGGATTGTTGTTTATAATTGTGGCTATATGGTTGCTTGAAAGAATATTGTCTATTCATCATGCTGCTTATATATGGTCTATTTTGCCAATATTAATGTTATTTATTTTTAAAAATGAAATTAAGTTAATAAGAGTGCATAAATATTTTTCCAAAATAATTTCTTCAATATTAATTTTATATTCAGCTTTATTGATTTATGGTGCTAATGTGAATACCAACTTCACGCCACATTTAAGCTTTATAGAAAAAAAAGAAACGATTTACTTTCATAAAGTTGAAAATACACGTGAATTAGAAAATAAAATTTCAGAATCAAAAAATATTACAATGGTAGATTTGTATGCTGATTGGTGTGTAGCATGCAAAGAATTAGAAAAGTATACATTCAGAGATCAAAGAGTTGTTTCAATTTTGAATAATTTAAATTTAGTAAAATTTGACATAACTAAATCAAATAAAGATAACTCAAATTTCCTTAAAAAATTTAATTTGTTTGGTCCGCCAGCTTTAATTTTTTTTACTAACGATAATGAGAATATAAAAGAAATCGAAAATCTTAGAGCAGTTGGCTTCATTGATGCGGATACTTTTGTTTTAAATTATAAAAATATCGTAAAGTAAGCTTTTTTCTAAAAAACAATTAATTTCTTGTAATTAGCATTAAAATCGTTTAACTTCTTATAAAATCAAAAAAATAGGGGTAACGTGTCAATTTTAGTTATAAATGGTCCAAATTTGAATCTATTGGGCACTAGAGAGCCAGAAATTTATGGTACTGAAAGTTTACAAGATGTAGAAAAAAAACTTAGTAATATAGCGAAAAAAGCAAATATAAAAATAGATTTTTTACAAAGTAATGCAGAACATGAAATTATAAATGCTATCCAAAAAGCAAAAAATGATGGGGTTGCATTTATTATAATAAACCCTGGACCATTAACTCATACAAGTATTGCTCTAAGAGATACTTTTTTAAGTACACAAATATCTTTTATAGAGATTCATATTTCTAATATCTTTGAAAGAGAAGAGTTTAGAAAAAAATCCTATTTAACTGATATAAGTCATGGTCTCATAACAGGATTTGGATCAAAAGGATATGAATATGCACTACTTGAAGCTATTAATACCATAGGCAAATAATATGGATTTAAGAAAAATAAAAAAATTAATGGAATTACTTGAAGAATCTGGTCTTGCTGAAATAGAAGTTAAAGAAGGTGAAGAATCTATAAAACTCTCGAGAACAGGTTCAGCTAAATCAACTCAAAAAGATCGCTATGTTTCTGAAAATGTATTCCAACCTAATAAACCAATTGAATCACCAAGAGATAATATCGGTGATACATCCTCAAATGAAAAAACAATAAACTCTCCTATGATCGGCACTTTTTATAGAGCAGCATCACCGGAGTCTAAAGTATTTGTAGAAGAAGGACAAAAAGTTAAAGCTGGGGAGACAGTATGTATTCTAGAAGCAATGAAAATGATGAATCAGGTAACAGCTGATACTGATTGTATGATAAAAAAAATATTAGTAGAAAATGCTGAACCCGTAGAATATGGACAACCTCTTTTTATTATAGAATAAAGAATGATAAATAAAGTACTTATAGCCAATAGAGGTGAAATAGCATTAAGAATACTTCGTGCCTGTAAAAAACTTAACATAAAAACTGTTGCAATACATTCAACCGCAGATAGACAACTGAAACATGTAAAACTTGCAGATGAATCTGTATGTATTGGACCAGCTGATCCAAGAAAAAGCTACCTCAATATTCCCTCAATTATAAGTGCCGCAGAACTAACAGAAGCTGATGCAATTCATCCGGGTTACGGATTTTTATCTGAATCTCCAACTTTTGCTGAAATAGTGGAAACTAATAAATTTATTTTTATTGGACCATCTAGCAATGTTATCAAAACTATGGGAGATAAAATTAAAGCAAAACAAGCAATGAAAGAATTGGGTGTGCCTTGTATACCCGGCTATGATGAAGTTCTACCAGAAAAAATTTCATCATCTATTTTAAAAAAAATTAAAGAAATTGGCTATCCTATAATGCTTAAGGCAATATATGGAGGTGGTGGTAGAGGCATGAAAATTGTACATAGTGAAAAAGATTTACAAAAATCAATGGATTTAACAAGAACAGAAGCTGAAAATACTTTTGGGAATGGAGATTTATATTTTGAAAAATATTTTGAGAAGCCAAGACATATAGAAATACAAGTTTTATGTGATAATTTTGGAAATGCAATACATTTAAGTGAAAGAGACTGTTCAATACAACGTAGAAATCAAAAAATTATAGAAGAATCAAGAGCTGTAAATATCGATCCTAAATTAATTGATAAAATTGGCATGATTTGTGTAAATGCATGTAAAAAACTTGGTTATACAGGTGTAGGTACATTTGAATTTTTATATCAAGATAATCAATTTAATTTTATCGAAATGAATACCAGAATCCAAGTTGAACATCCTGTGACTGAATTATTAACTGGTATAGACCTGATAGCACAACAAATGCTCGTATCTTCAAATCAAAAATTAGAAATAAAACAAGAGGACATTAATTGTAAGGGTCATGTTATTGAATGTAGAATAAATGCTGAAGACCCAAAAACCTTTATACCCTCTCCTGGAAAAATTAATCTTTTTCATGCTCCAGGTGGACCAGGAATTAGAACGGATGCTCACATATACAGTGGTTACGAGGTCCCATCTAACTACGACTCCCTTTTAGCAAAAATTATTGCTCATGCAGAAAATAGAGAAACAGCAATAAAAAATATGCTACAAGCTTTGAATGAGACTGTCATAGATGGAATCAAAACAAATATAAGTCTACATAAAAAACTACTCACAAGTGATTTCTTTGTAAATGGTAAATTTACTATCAATTCTTTAACAGAATACTTAAATACTAATTAATCTATAAAAATTTCTTATTTTTCTCTTTATCCGTCATTGTATTGTATGTAATATAGTATGGGGTTTCACATTAAATCACCAAAAATCGGTTTGTGGCTTCACTTGTGCTCCAATGTAATGAAAAAAAAGAGAAAAACAAAAAATTTAAATAATAACTCCCTCAGTAGAGCTGTAAAAGAAGAGACTATTTCATATATCAATAAAATGAATGGCGAAGGTGTTGATAATTTACACAGCTTATTCATTAATGAAACTGAAAAAACTCTCATTTCTACAGTCTTAAGTTACCATAAAGGAAATGTAACAAAAACAGCTAGTTATTTAGGTATTAACAGAGGAACACTTATAAAAAGAATAAAAGAATATGATATAAATTAAAATACAGATGTCTATAGATGATAAAAAAAGAATAGTCCTTATAAGTGTTTCCGATAAAAGAAATATAGATAAAATAGCAAAAAAACTTATAAACAACAATTATCAGATACTTTCTACTGGTGGAACAGCAAAATTCTTAACTGATAATAATATAGATAATATTTCTATTTCAAAATTCACTAATTTTGATGAAATACTTGGAGGAAGAGTAAAAACGCTTCATCCATTGATTCATGCTGGAATTTTAGCAAAAAACAAAAAAGATTTATCAGGCTTAAACGATAAGAGCTATAAAATGATCGATATGGTAATAGTAAATTTATATCCATTTGAATCAGTTATATCTAAAAAAGATACAACATTTCAAAATGCCATAGAAAATATTGATATAGGCGGACCTACAATGTTGAGAGCTGCTGCTAAGAATTTTTCTAGGGTTACTGTAGTAACGGATCCTAATGATTATGAAAAAGTTATTAATGAGATAGAAAAGCTTGGTGTGGTATCTGATAATACTAGATATGAACTTGCAAGAAAAGTTTTTGAACAGACATCATTATATGACAGTCTAATCTCAAATTATTTGTCAAATAAATCAAAAAATAAAAAAAATACTTTTCCTGATAAGTTGCAATTAATTTTAGAAAAAAAACAAGAATTAAGATATGGTGAAAATCCACATCAATCAGGTAAACTATATTCAATTAAAAATAAAGAATATGTTGGTTTTGATTTTAATCAAATTTTTGGTAAAGAACTATCTTATAATAACTTGGTAGATGCAGAAAGTGCATTCTCATGTGTTCAGCAATTCGATAAACCAACTTGTGTTATAGTTAAACATGCAAATCCGTGCGGTGTTGCTGAATGTAATGAACTTGAGAAAGCGTATAAAAAAGCATTTTTAACTGATCCTATATCAGCATTTGGTGGTGTAATTGCTTTTAACAGAGAAGTTAATAATAAATTATTAAATAAAATAATTAATAATCAATTTGTTGAAGTAATTATAGCTCCAAAATTTGCTAAAAATTATATTAATATTATTGAAAAAAAACCAAATGTAAGATTAATATCTGTAAAAGATGGAAAAAATCAAAAATATTTTGATATGAAATCTTTAAAAAGTAATTTTTTAATCCAAGAAACAGATGTTAAAAAAATTACAAAAAAAGATTTAAAGGTTGTAACTAACAAAAAACCTTCAACCGAACAAATAAATGATTTGTTGTTCGCATTTAGAGTTGCTAGATTTGTAAAATCTAATGCGATTGTTCTTGCTAAAGATATGAGAACACTTGGTATTGGTGCTGGGCAAATGAGTAGAATAGATTCAACTAATATTGCTAAAAATAAAGCTAAAACACATAAAATAAATCTAAAAAATTGTGTTATGGCATCAGAAGCATTTTTCCCTTTTAAAGATAATGTAGAATTGGCAATGAAGATTGGAGTAAAATGTATAATCCAACCAGGTGGATCAATAAAAGATAAAGAAATAATCGCAGTTGCCAATAGATGTAAAATTTCTATGGTGTTCACTGATACAAGAGTATTTAAACATTAAAATGAATCTTAAAATACTTATTATCGGTCAGGGTGGCAGAGAACATGCAATTGCTTGGAAATTAGGGAAATCAAATAAAGTTAATGAGATATTCGTGGCGCCTGGTAATGGTGGTACATATTTTGAAAATAAAGTTACCAACGTTAATATCAACTCAAATGATAAAACCGCATTAATAGATTTTGTTAAAAAGAATAGCATTGATATTACAATTGTAGGGCCTGAAGCACCTTTAGTTGATGGTATTGTTAATGAATTTAAAAAACAAAATTTGAAGATATTTGGTCCAACAAAAGAACATGCTCAACTTGAAGGGTCTAAAATTTTTGCAAAAAAATTCATGGTTGATAATGGAATACCAACTGCTAATGCCAAATCTTTTTCACAAAAAAATGAGGCGATTGATTATCTAAAAACACAAAAATTTCCAATTGTTATTAAAGCAGATACTCTTGCGGCTGGGAAAGGAGTCATAATAGCTGAATCATTAGATGAATCTCAAGATGCTGTAAATGAATTAATGGACAAAAAAGGATTTGAAAAGATTGTAATAGAAGACTTTTTAACAGGCATAGAATTATCAGCCATATATATATGTAATTATAATAGTAGAGGTTATGAAATCGCTCTACCTTGGATAAAAGATTACAAATCAAGAGATGAATATAATGCTGGACCAAATACTGGAGGAATGGGAGCAGTTACTCATCCTCTTACTTTTGATAAAAAAAATATTCTTTTTAAAATTAACATGCAAATAGAAAAAATTTTAGAAAAAACTATTCACTCGATAAACCAAAAATACTCTTCTAATTATTTAGGTTTTTTATACATTGGGTTGATGGTAAATCAAGAGTGTGAAGTTAAAGTATTAGAATATAATTGTAGATTGGGTGATCCAGAAACACAAAATATAATGGTTACTTTAAATAATGAAAATATAGATCTCCTAGATATGATCTTATATGAAAATCAAGAATATGGAATTATGCCACCGCCACCAATAGAACCATCAAAATTTTCATCAGAATATCAATATAGTTGTACAGTTGTTTTAGCATCTAAAGGATATCCTGATGATTATAAAAAAAATTATTTCTTAGATATATCTAGTGTGATAGAAAAACCATATCTAAAAATCTTTCATTCGGGTACTATAATTTTTAATGGAAAAATAAAAGTTATTGGCGGGAGAATTCTTTCGGTAAATGCTGTAGCAAAAGATAAAGAAACAGCAGTAAAACTTGCTTATGACAACATTAAGAAAATCAAAGCTTTTGAAGATGAAGATTTTACGAAAGAAAATAAAGATTTGATATTTTTTAGAGAAGATATAGGTAATTAATTATTTTTTCATAGACTCAAAAAATTCTGAGTTAGTTTTAGACGATTGAAGTTTTCCTAACATGAATTCCATGGCATCTAATTCGTCCATTGAATGAAGAACCTTTCTTAAAATCCATATTTTTTGTAATTCATCTGGTGTAGTTAATAATTCTTCTCTTCTCGTTCCAGATCTATTTATATTAATAGCTGGATATATTCTTTTTTCAGCTATTCTTCTGTCTAAATGTACTTCCATATTTCCTGTCCCTTTAAATTCTTCATAAATTACTTCATCCATTTTAGAACCAGTATCAATTAATGCAGTAGCAAGAATAGTCAAGCTACCACCTTCTTCTACATTTCTTGCTGCACCAAAGAATTTTTTTGGTTTTGTAAGAGCATTTGCATCTACACCCCCTGTAAGTACCTTACCAGATGATGGAGCTAGTGTATTATAAGCTCTGGCCAATCTTGTTATTGAATCTAATAAAATAACTACATCTTTTTTATGTTCCACTAATCTTTTTGCTTTCTCAATAACCATTTCGGCAACTTGAACATGTCGATGTGCAGGTTCATCAAATGTGCTCGCTACGACCTCTCCTTTGACCATTCTTGACATTTCTGTTACTTCTTCAGGTCTTTCATCAATCAATAAAACAATTAATATAGAATCAGGGTTATTAGTGATCAAACTTTGTGCAATATTCTGGAGCATTATTGTCTTACCGGCTTTTGGAGGAGATATAATTAATCCTCTTTGTCCTTTTCCAATAGGTGATGCTATATCAATCAGTCTTGCTGAAATATCTTCAGTACTTCCATTTCCCCTTTCCAAACGTAATCTTTCATTAGCATGTAATGGTGTTAAATTTTCAAATAAAATTTTATTTTTAGAATTATCTGAATTTTCAAAATTTACATTATCAACTTTAAGTAACGCAAAATAACGTTCACCTTCTTTCGGAGGCCTTATTTTTCCTGTAACAGTGTCACCTGTTCTTAGGCCAAATTTTCTTATTTGGCTAGGTGATACATAAATATCATCAGGTCCTGCCAAATATGAACTACCTGATGCCCTTAAAAAACCAAAACCATCTTGTAGTATTTCTAAAACGCCGCCGCCAGAAATATCTTCACCGCTTGATGAATGACTTTTTAATATAGTAAAAATTACATCTTGCTTTCTTAATCGGCTTACATTTTCAGCACCCATTTGTTCAGCAATTTGTACTAATTCTTGGATAGGTTTTTCTTTAAGTTCTGATAGATTCATGGCTGTTTGTTAGTTTTAGTAAAAAATTCTCATATATTAGTTTTATATATTCTTATCTAAAAATGATGTTAGTTCAGTTTTTGTTAGCACTCCTACATGAGTTGCTGCTGCACTTCCATTTTTAAATAATACTAGTGTAGGGATACCTCTTATTTGAAATTTTTGAGTGTTACTAGGGTTTTGATCTATATTAAGTTTTGCAAATTTTATCTTAGATTCATAATCTTTGGAAACTTCTTCTATAACAGGTCCTAATATTTTACAAGGACCACACCACTCAGCCCAAAAATCAAGCAAAACAGGCGTATCAGAATTTAACACTTGTTCGTCAAATGTATCATCTGTTACTTCTATAACACTACTCACTTATTATATTCCTCCAATTAATGAAATTTATTAGGTTGAATTTTTGACTAGATTTGGTTATTTGATAAAACAATGATAAGTCCTTTTAAAAATAAGTCAAGCTTTTATATAAGACTCATATTTAAAACACCTTCCATCTTTTCAGCCATTTCAGATTTACCGGTTCTACTATCACCAACCGTAGCAATAGTAATGCTAACTTCTTTAACATCATTTCCTGCAATTTTTCTTTTCTCAATTGCAGCTTTTTTTATTAAGCTTATCATATCTCTAGCAGCTCTTTCTGGTCCTTCATGCTCAACCATATCTCTGTTATCAAACGAATGCTTCTTAAGTTCACTATCAGTATTGTTTTCATAAACACCTGCCATTAACATGCTATGAGCTACTCCAATTTTCATCTTTCCTTGTTTTACTCTTTTCTTTATCTGTGTAAAGAATTTATCCTCTATTTTTTCAAACATATCACACAGGTCTTGATGCTCTGGTAGTGTTTTCCATTCTTTATCCTTTAACAAAGGAAATGGGTTTGCCCAGTAACTTATTTCCACTTTTCCTCTATGTGTTTGAGTACTTCCAGCTGCAACTCTTGCTCCTTTTCTGAAATGGTCAAGGGCTTCATCAACATCAATATCTACATTCATGCAATTTTGACCTGGAGCGATTAAATCATAATTATTTAGATAAAGAAGTATATCTAATTCAGATCCAGTAGATATTTCAGCATAATCAGTTACGGGTACAATCTGTCTTGCATTAGTACCAGCAAACTTGTTATACCCAATTTCTCTACCTTCCATTTGCATTTTTGCGTGTTCACTAAATCCATCTAAACATGCGAATGCTCCTGTTTCAGTACCATAAAAATATAAGGCCTCTTTGTCATGTCCATTTCCATTACCATTTCCATTTCCATTTCCATTTCCAT
>MDTE01188657.1_pt1 | contig 14799 bp, 12 predicted proteins | sample 811231 | NCBI WGS metagenome assembly MDTE01 (sample SAMN05326651, study PRJNA326480) | marine metagenome | isolation source: seawater | place: Indian Ocean: Red Sea | collected 2010 | reverse complement strand
GGGCGAAGGACGGATTTAAGCTGTTTCATATCGACGGTGATAACGATGAGGACGGACCCGATGTTTGCGGTAACTGTCATCGCATGCCGTTCTGGGTCAGCACCAATACGCCTGGCAGCGGGATGGATGCGCCTACCTGGCGCGGCGCCTACGATCGCTGGTTGATCCTGCCTCAGGGCCGGCTGAACTTAATTGATTTCAACTTCTACCAGTCCATCACGCGACTTGGCACTCCCGAACAACAGGTGTGGAACCTCACGTGGGGTCGCCGGCCGCGCTTTGACCCCGTCTGGAACATGGTGTTGGAGGGTAGCACTGGGGTCTCTGGGTCCTTCGCGCGGCAAGTCACTCTCAACCAGACAACGACAGACGACTTACTGACGGACGGCCTACTGGACGCCCTGGAGGTTTCTGCCCGTGAGGGCGGCGTTGTGCTCCAGGGCGACGGCGTGTTCATTGAATCGACGTCGGGAGCAGACTCGACCTCAGCGTTGAGCGCAACGTTCTCCAGCATACAGAGTCAAATCTTCGTGCCACGATGTGTGTCATGTCACGGTACCGTCGCGAACGCGGGGTTAGACCTGCGAGCGGCAACCGGGTTCGCCAATCTCGTAAACGCTGCAAGTACAGAGACCGACCTACTACGAGTGGCACCGGGCGATCCAGAGAACAGCTATCTCATTCATAAGTTGGAAGGACGCAGCAGTATCGTCGGCAGTCAGATGCCGCGCGGTGGACCGTTCCTGTCCGCGGAAGAGATCGATGTGATCCGTAGCTGGGTCGCGGCCGGCGCCACCAACAACAGTGGCGGAATAGCCACGCCTGTGGCGCTGCAGTTCGACGATGGCCTCTACGTGGAGCAGAATGACGATCCGGAATCGTTCACTCGATCAGAATTGGTTGCGCTTGCAGCCGACGGTCGGTTCGTTGGTACCTTCACCGCGCGTCTGGGGGCCAACGTGGATGGCGACTATCCACAGCCCGGTCTTTGGAGCCGGGGACCGATTCAGGTGCAGCGAGGGGCTCAGGAGTTTCCGATCTTATCTGGTGGCGACGCCAGCATGGTGCCAGCAATGGTGATCAATGGTCGACACGTGCAGGAAGCGGCAAGCCTTGTCGTCGACGGAAGGCGAGTGGCTGGTAATGTACGCTGCCGGGCCGGCAAGCTTCCCGATTGTGTCGACGAGACAATTGTGGTCCAACTAGCAGCAATGCCGGAGTTAACAGGGATGCACTTGCTGCAGATTCAGAATCCAGGCGGACTGTTCAGTAACGACTACATATTCTTCACCGACACCACGACTGTCAATAGTTTCCCTGAGGAGAATCCCTTCAGTGTGGCGGTGGGATCGGCCACTGTAGCACCGACACCTCGTCCGACCGAACCGCCTGTCACTCGAGTCGCACTCTCCAAGAATGACGGTGAAATTTTCACCGCGGTCGACGGAACCCAGTTTCAGACGGAAACCGTCGTGACTGGCCTTGACGTACCGACTAGTCTCAACTTTGCGCCAGACGGCCGCTTATTTGTGACCGAACGGCCGGGCCGTGTCCGGGTAGTGGTGGATAGTGAGCTGTATCCAGAGCCGGCGCTCACGCTCTCTGAGGTATTTGCCGTCGACGAGGCCGGTTTACTCGGTCTTGCACTGGACCCCGAGTTCTCCCAAAACGGTTTCGTCTATCTGCTCCATACTCGGCCGCGGCCTGGTGAGGCCCCAACCAATCGCATTGTTCGATACCGGAACGTCGGTAACACACTGGCCGAGGTGGTCATCCTACTGGATGACCTGCCTGCTTCCACCTCGCGAGACGGAGGACGGCTCCGCTTCGGTCCCGACGGGTTACTCTACGCGGCGATGGGAGACGCTCGCTCAGAAGACCATGCACAGGATCTCGCGTCACGCACTGGGAAGATTCTGCGTATTCGGAGAGACGGAACGACACCCAGGGACAACCCCTTCGCGTCGCCGGTGTACTCCCTAGGCCATCGCAATCCACAAGGGTTCGACTGGCATCCACTGACCGGGACGCTCTGGGCGACTGAACATGGCAACATCGGTAATGACGAGGTTAATCGCATTGAGGCCGGGGCCAACTATGGATGGCCGGCTATTGAGGGCGACCAGACAATGCCCGGAATGCGGTTGCCAGTGTTACGCTTCTCGTCATCCATCGCGCCGAGTGGCGCGTCCTTCTATGACGGGATGACCATCCCTGGGTTCCGCAACGACTTTTTTTTTGCGACCCTACGTGGCACCCATCTTCACCGTGTGCGATTTGACCCGGCCGATCCGGACCAGATAATCGGAACGGAGCGGCTTCTCGACGGCCGATTCGGTCGACTACGCGATGTGGTGACGGGACCCGATGGTAGTTTGTACGTCGCGACCAATAATCGAGACTCTCGCGGGACACCAACTCGAGACGATGACCGGATCATCCGCTTGACGCCGGTCCGTTGATTCGATTTGTTACCTATCGAAAAAGTCTTTACCAACCATGGCTATCTCTTTCGGAAGCTTCCAATTCGGATACCACAACGCCGATTTGTCGATGAGGAAGAGCGCAACGGTATATTGGAGACGTTGAAACAACGAATCACGCTACCCGACGCTCAGAGTTCTGAACACCAGATGTTCGCCAACTTGTGCATCGCAGCCAAACCCGAACGACTCAAGTCATTCACCAAATGTATAAGCGACGCAAACCATGCATACTCACTGCCTGCCCGGTGAGCGACGTGGACCAACAACTACAGGCTCCGAACGATAAAAAGATGGCTGCTTCTCTTCGTCAGCCGTTGAACCGTCTACTAAAAATTGACAGCTTAACTGACAGCTTACCGAGTGGACGCCGGTGGATAGAGCGGACCACGCTGGAATGTGAATCGTCAAATCTCTAAGCAATACACCTCGGTGGACGTATCCGGACGGGAGTCTCTCAAACTGGGGGTCAGGGGGTCGCTGGTTCAAATCCAGTCATCCCGACCATTTTTACTAGAGAAAAGGGCCAGTCTGATGATTGGCCTTTTGTTTTTCTCCCATTTGACAGCTTTAAGGCTATGTATACGCAGCGGACTCCGAATAGGGCAAGGATGTTGACTATCGTATGTGTAGTATGTAGTATATACAACACATATGGTGGGTTCACTTGGCGAGCACATCCGGCAATGCCGCGAAAAGCTGAAAACTGAAGACAAGACCTTTTCACTGCGGCAGGTCGCGCAGCGGGTCGAAGTCGAACCGTCCTATTTGAGCAAAGTTGAGCGTGGGCTGGAAGTGCCCTCCGAATCGACAGTTCGCCGGATTGCCGAAGAACTCGGTGCGAACGCAGACGTCATGCTCGCACTCGCCGGCAAGGTGTCATCGGATTTGCAGCTGGTGATCCGGAAACGACCGGAACTGTTTGCGCAGGTCATACGCGAACTGGCTCAGTTGCCAGACCATGCGGTGATACGCGTGGTCCGGGAAGTGCGTGATGGAACATGGTAACCAGCGAAAGGAAGGACGACATGATCGAACTGAAAAAAAATGCATTGAACTTTACGTTTCCTGAGGTGCACCCCGATGCGCAGTTGACCATGACGTTTGAACGGACGCTGCGAATTCCGGATACCGATGAAACGTATGCATTGCCGCCTAGCCTCGGTACATTTCCCCTCAGACATGTTGACGACTATCGATCGAACATTCCGTCGTCCTGGCAGGAGCATGGGGGCGTGATGATGCCGATGTTTCAATCTGAAGCGATGTGGATCAATTTTTCATCGAAGGACGTCGATGATCGCGGAGAGTACTGTTTCATCGTTAAGATCGCGACCGGGAAGGTCAATGCGGTAACCGGGGAGGATTGGCGGGATAGTGTGAACCGCGCCCCCCAGGATTACCTCGTTGTTCCGACGCAACCCTGGCTGGATGGCTATTGCGTAGAAAAGGGCACGATTCGCCAGTTCGTTGCGATGCCACTCGGCGCAGGGTACACCGCAGAAGAGCAGTTGACTGGCGAGGCCGAGGTCGGCGGTGTGCAGATTGTGGTGTATCCGATGAAGCGCAAGGTGTTCCAGCGGCGCTTTCCGGTACGGCGGTCGCGGAAATTAAGCCGGACCGTCTACGACACCAGCGGCGGTTGGAAGCATGTCCCGTATGACGCAATGCTTATGGAGGAGCGCGACGGCGAAGCCGTGCATATGGATATGGGGTTGGCGCCTGGTGGCAAGATGAGGCAGGAGATCTATGACGATCCGTACAAACTTGAGGACTGGGATTTACGTCACCGGAGTCGATGCTTTGTGCATTTGGCGAATTCCATGACATGGCGTGCGGTTACGGGGACTGAGCCGCCGACCAAACCACCGACCGCGAAGGAGTATTCGGCCGGTGGGTTGCCTTGGTTTGACTACTATGCCGATACGCCGGCGGTGGATGGTGGTGGTGCGCTCGGGGAGTCGTTCAAGTCCGTAGCGCAAGTGAGCGCCGAAAAAGGGGACGCGCTGTTTTCTGAGGAGAAGTCGGTTGTACCGACTGTTGTCCGCGGTGTCGGCCCGGCGCAGCGGTCTGGAGGTCGGGTGCGAGAGTGGTGAGTGATGTCCACGGGCGCCCGCAGTTCTTCGATTTAGAACGGATTGCTCAGGACCGGCTGAGGCGTAGGGAAGAGTGGGCTAGTCGGGAACGGGCCAGAAAGATTTATGAGGGGTGTCCTTCGGTTTGTGGTTGTCGCCCGAACAGACTCATTGATATTTTGTTTTGTGATGATAGTCGCTTGGTTTGCCCGCGGCCTAAACGTTTGTTTTTGTGGTATCTGGATGAGTGTATTGCTCGACGGCAAGGCATTTTACGCGAACCGTCTGGCCTAGCGTTGCTCCTCGCGAACTGGTCGAGAACTTCGGACAAGGAAAAAAGGACCAGTTTTAATGAGTATCTCGTCTGGGCCCATAACAATGCCCAGAACAGTTGGAATTGGATGCAATTCATTGCCCGCATGCAGAGACTTAAAGGAGCGGATTGGAAGGTTGCGGACCAGTGGCGGCATTTGGATAGCGTAGAGCTTCAGTCCGTGGCACGATCCTCCACGGGTTTTCGGTTGCCGCGATTAGATCAATGGCTTGAAGGTGGTCCGGTACGAGACCGGGATCGACGCCGGTCTCCCGATGGGTTCGTTCGTGGTGTTGCTGATAGGTATCGTTGACTTTTGGCTAGTAAGGAATCTTCTACGTGCCCGCTTTGCTAATGATGAGGTCTAGTTTAGTTCTATGACGACTGGACGAAGCCCAACGCCTCGCCCGCGAATGGGACGAAGCGCATCGGCGTGACTAACTTCTGCGACCTTGCGAACCTTTAGCGCGAATCCCCGCTGTAGATGGACGGCGGCGTCAACGTATATGGACTCCCATACCGACCGTAGGGGTTGTTCACACTGTCGGGTGAAAACCGATTCCCGTATCGGCCAAACGGATTGGCAATCGAATCAGGATCGAACCGGTTCTTACTCAAGTTACCGAGATACTTGCCATTGGGTGCGTACAGCTTTGGCGGATTGGTCGCGTACGGATTGTTGGCACTGTTGGGACTGAAGCGACTGCCATACCGCCCGTACGGATTGTTCACACTGTTCGGCGCGTAACGACTACCGTACGGCCCATATGGATTCGTAATCGAATCCGGCAGATACGGATTGTCGGTGAGCCGACCGAGATAGGTGCCCTCGGGTTTTGGCGTGTTCACACCAAAGCGACCGAACACGCTATCCACAAACGACTGCGAGTCATTTGTTTGTGCGGTGGCAGGTAGAGCGATGAAAAACGTGAGTGCAACGACGGGAAGTAAACGGATCATCAGTATCCTCCTCGACGAGTCTGGTAATTGATACCAGATTCAGTACGTCTGCGCTACTACTATTTCTAATGCAAGCCCCGTGCCAGACAGACCGTCTGTGTTTCGGGGTGATTTCGGGTGCGGCGTCGCCTGAACAGGACAACACGTGGGGACAACTGTCGTCCCCCGTTGCGCCATGGGAGTTTCGGCGTCAATCACGACGGCGTTGAACCGCTCGGTGTGGTGCGGTAGCCTACGCCAACATGGCTATCGATTTCATCCCTCTTTTAACGGCTGTGATGATTTTGGGTCTTGACGAAACACCGCAGCCACGTTACAAAGTGACCATCACTTCGATCCCAAGAACCCGAGTGCGAAAAAATGTCCAACTCGGACGGAAGAATGGCATGACGCGGTTCGTTGGGGCCGATTGGGGTCCACAGATTCTTCGGAAGAGTCAGAAATCGTAGTAGCGCGTGCGATAGGAGGCAGCAATGACGAAAAGCCAATTCCGTAAGTTTTGGTTCGGAGCGAAACACCTTACCGGACTGCTGGTCGCAACAGCTACGGTCGCCGTAATCCTTTTCTTTGAAGTTGGTGCCGTTGGACAAGAAGCTCAGTTCCCGGTCGACGGTGAACACACTGTGTCGGCGCTGCCGTTGACTCAAGAGGCGCCGGGATATAACCCGACGACCCCAGAAAAAGTTGAGCTGGGTAGGCTGCTGTTCTGGGACCCGCTGTTATCGGGACCCCAAGACGTAGCCTGCGCGTCGTGCCATCATCCCCAAAGCGCCTATGCGGAGGACCGCGACCTGTCGCTCGGTGTGTCGGGTACCGGCCTGGGCCGTTTCCGGCGTGACGGGACTCTCGTCAAACGTAATAGTCCGACGGTTCTGAACGTTGCTTTCAACAGCATCGATCAATCGGGCCGCTACGACCCGACGACTGCGGTGGCGTTCTGGGATAATCGCATCAGGAGCCTCGAATCGCAGGCGCTCGAACCGCTCAAGTCGCTTGAGGAAATGCGAGGGGACACCTACCCGGAGGATGAGGCTCTCGAGAGAGTGGTGGCGAAACTCCAGGCCAACGCCGAGTACCAAAGCCTGTTCGCCGAGGCCTTTGGCGGTGAAGAGCCGGTCACTGCGGAAAATCTAGGCAGGGCGATAGCGGCGTTTATGCGGTCGCTGACGGCTAACAACGCGCCGTTCGACCGCTACATGCGCGGCGACCAAAGCGCCATGACGACGGAACAGGTCAGAGGAATGGAGCGCTTCGAGGAGATCGGGTGCATCAGGTGCCACAACGGGCCCATGTTCTCCGATTACAAACTACATACCATGGGCGTGCCCGACAACCCCGCTCTTGTTGGTCCCTTAGCAGGTCCCACAACGCCCGCCTCCGATGGAGGCGCGCAGAACCCTCCTTGCCCGGCAGGTGGTACTCCGGAACCGCGTACTGACGCGACCCGAGCAGCGTGCGACAGCTATGCGTTTCGCACGGCGTCGCTGCGAAACCTCGAATTGACCTTCCCATACGGGCACAATGGCATGTTCAGGACGCTGAGCGCCGTCGTGGGGTTCTATGAATCCACCATCGCCGGGGAGTCGCGGAACCCGAACGTCCCCTTCGAGGAGCTCGACCCGCTGCTTCGCCAGTTGCAGAACGTGGACGAAGAAGACGTGGATCTGATCGAGTTTTTATATGCTCTGAGCGATGACTCGTTCGACAAGACGATTCCAGAGAGCCTGCCGAGCGGCCTGCCCGTTGGCGGAAACATTCGATAGAGCAGATTACGCGCAGTAATGGTATGCTGCTGACTTTTGGACGCCTAAGTTTTGAGGCATAGCGACTGGAGAACTCACATGAAACCGATCTCTCTGTTTGTACTCGGCGTAATGACGGTTGCGATGAGCGCGCCGGCGCAGGCGCAGGTCTATGAGGAGCGCCGGATCGATACGAACGACCCCATCGAAAAGCCGTTGCTCGCCGCTCCGAACGCGGCTATGGCCAGGAACGCCACGGTCATTAAGTGGATTCGGAATCCGGAGAAGAGTCCGGAGGACGATGTCACGGCTGCCGACTTTACGTTTGAAGTTTTGAGGCCCGGCCCAGGCCGTATGATCTGCTACGACCTGACCGGCTTTCCAGGAGAGCGGCCGTGGTCGGTGGAGTGCGTCAGCAGCGATGCCAACATGGCGCGCATCGCGCAGAATCGAGCGTTCGCGGAGATGGGGGCCAAGGCCCAGCCACTGCTGGCAGAGGCCAGTGGAGGCAGGGCCGCCGGGCGTCCTGTCTTGTCGAGCAGCGGCACCGGAGGGATTAGGGATCTGGTTGTGGCCGCCGGGAAAGACGGAACGCGTGAACTGCCCGAAGTCGGGTCCATTTGGTATAACCTCCGGGGCGACAGCCAGGACACCGCCATCTGGCACACGTTTATCGGCATGCCGAACTTCATGGCGCACGAAGTCGGACTGCCGAATGTTCGCGACGCGGGCGGCGCCTGGCTGATGTTTGAGGGCACGCCGGAAGCCCACATCATGATAGCTGGCCGATAACCGGCAGAGAGTTTCTCGGCCTCGGGGTTTTCGACCACGAATCAGGGGGAGGTGTGTGACACCTTCCCCCGATTTCCCGCAGGTTGCGAATGACTTCGCTTTGCATGAGCTTTATGAAATATCTACTGATAGGTCTTCTTGCCTCCGTTCTTCTTGCCTCTGCCACGATGTTTGCAACGCAGAGCAGACAGACTTTCTCAGGCACGATCACCGATGATGAGTGCCCCAGCGCCGATCATTCCGGAATGCGGATGGGGTCGACCGACGCTGCCTGCACCATCGCTTGCGTCGATGACCACACCGTCGAGTTCGTTTTGTTTGACGGCGAAGCAAGCTATCTGTTGAGCGACCAGGACAAATCAAGAGAGTTTGCCGGAAAGAAGGTAGCAGTCGTCGGCACGCTGGATTCCACGACCTGGACGATCCAGGTCAATTCAATGGTCGCGGCCAACTGACCCATCGATCCTCCCGGCATCCACACGGATTTCCGATATTTCCTCATCCTACTTGAATTCCATCATGACCTACTCCGCGGGAGCGGCGGCACGAGCCCTTAGAACCGCCTAGCCGGAGGGACCCGTGTTCATGCCTCCGGCGGCGCGGCGTGGTCGGGATTTATTCGGCGGGGGCCACGATCATGATTTGGTCGAGGGCCGCTTTGTCGGCCGGCAGCTCTGACTCGCCGGAGGGATAGCTGCTGGCTTCGAGCAGGTACGCCAGGACGTCGGTGTACTCCTCGTCCGACAACCGCCCCGGGCCGTCTGCCGGCATAGACACCTTAATTCTTTCGAACAGTGAACCGACCGGCACCTCCGTCCAGAAGACGATGAAGTCGTCCCCGGCGATGCTCGGGGCCATTTCGTCCCCCATGAAGTCTGGGCCATGGCAGGAAGAGCAGTGTTCGTTGTAGAGACCCGCGCCGCGAAGCGCCTGCGCCGAGGTGAACACGCCGTCCAGCACCGAGATGGACGCCTCCTGTCCAACCGCAAGCGCCGCCCGACTCGTCACTACGCCGGTCTCCTCAGCCAGGCCGCTCATCGACGCGTACGCAAACACCAGCCCCACACACCCTACCGTCAGCAGCCTGTTCATCCGTGGTCTCCTCAACTGGAAATCGTCCGATCCGAGTCCCGTTATTCTGGCATTCTCCGTCGGACGCGATCAACCCGCGCTGCCTTCGCTCGCCGAGACGATGGACGAGTGAACGGCCAGGTAATGTTCTCCCTGAAAGGGACAACAGGTCGAACGGGACTCTCTTACTGGGGGAAGGGGGTCGCTGGTTCACATCCAGTCATCCTGCGTTCATTCCAACGGGAACCTCAGTAGCGGAACAGATAGGACATTTTGGCAAAGAATGCGTGGTTCGTCCGCTGGAGAGCCGTGGTCGGAAATAATCTGTTGTCGATACGAGTGCCACGCTGGTAGCGGTCGTCGTACCCCAGAAACGCAACGGTTCCAGCATTAACGCGGTATGTCAGCAAGACGTTATTTCCAAGCGTCATTGCCATGGTGTTGTGCTCCATGATGTGGCGCATGAGGAATCGGTCGGTGAACTGGAAAGTCGTCCGCAAGCGATAGATCTGGACGTCGAACACCTCGAGGTTGTTGGTCGGGTTAACGAAGCGGCTAAAGACACCGGTTAAGCGTGTGCCAAGTCGAGAATTTGGCCTTAGGTTGAGGAGGAAATTGCCGGTCATCGACCGGCCGAGAAACGGACTGTCGCTAAAAAAGATCCCGTCACCCCAGTTAAACCCGGTGGTCGCACCTATAAGTGGCGTGCTGACCAGAATTGCGTAAAAGCCATATCCGGTTCGACGAAAGTCGATCTCTTTAAAGCGTTCGAGGTCGCGGCTGACGTTGGCACTGACCAGCATGTTGTTCCGAAACTGGAAGCTAGCTTGCCCCAGAATTTGTTCATCTTGTAGTTGGCCAGCGTGATCGTAGAGGCGCAGATAGGAGAACGATGGTCCCCAAGTGCTCAGCGACGATTCCGGCCACCACCGATACGATACGGTGCCAGATGTTTGCCGCAGGTCCACTCGAGGTAGGAAGCCACTCTCGGTCCGGAACTCAGGATCGATACTGCTGTGCGAAACGTTGTAACCAAGGTTGCGTCCCTGCCGCGTTAGGTCCGCCTCAATTGCGGGCCCGTTCAGCGTTCCCTCCAAGTCGTTCTGCGTCGACGAAGCGACCGCTAAGAAGCTCAGACGGTGCGTTTGGCCCAGACGGAACCGCCCATCGATTCCCCCAACCCGGTTGTAATCCTGCCCGAATTCACGAGCCGTCATGATGGCACCCAGATACGACTCTGAGTAGAAGTCATACCGCGCGCGTCCGACAACGGTTTGTGCCGTTGACCCAAACCGCGGGTCGTCCAGATTGTCGAGACGACCGGCTGCCTCGTCGTCGGCTACAATGAAGCCGAGCGTTGATTTGCCTACTTTGCCTGTCAGCTTGCCGCCGAACCGTGGGTCAACGATCGTGCGGGTGTGCAGCAGGCTCAGTGGTGTCGACGTCTGAAAAATGTCCTGACCCTCAAGGAAAAATGGTCGCTGCTCAGGATAGAAGAGTGCGAACCGTTGGTTGGTCTCAATCTGTGGCCGGTCTGACTCGATCTGGGAGAAATCGGGGTTATAGGTTAGATCGGCTGTCAGGTTCGGCGTAATCCCATATTTGAAACCCAACCCGATGTCGCCCTCGGGGTCGCGCTGGTTGTAGTCGCCGGTGTCGGGAGTAAGTGAGCCGAAGCTAACACCGGTCACCTCTGGCAAGATCTCCAGGTTCCGACTCTGGGAAAGACCTTCGAGCCCGTCAAGAATGCCAAACTGTGTTAACTGCCCAGCGATCTCTCGGGCAATCGGTGCCCACGATTGTGCCTCTGACCTTCCGCGGATCCGACGGGTAATCTGAAAGCCCCAGCGGTGCGGGTCTCCGGCCGTGCGCGCGGGATACCGGAGGCTCTTGAACGGGATCGCCATCTCGGCGGTCCACCCATCGTCGACGACCTGGCCGCCAGTTTCGAACAGGGTGTTCCACGACGAGTCGCCGGGAATTCCGAAGGACCCGGAACTCATGAGACTACTACCACCGCCGCTCCGGCGCGACCCACTGCTCCGTGTGCCTGTCTGTGACGCTCCGCTTGAGGAAACCCTCCTCCCGGTGCTGCCATCTGCATTTACCAGTGAGTCTCCCTGAACGCCGTACCCGCCCACCGAGAATTGATACGCTCGTTGCTGGTCGAGAAACGTATCGAATAGCACGGCCATCTCATCGTCGCCCCGCGACTGGTCCCGGTCAGTGCGATTAACTCGCATCATCGATGGGTCACGGTAATGCGCGTAGAACGCGAAATACATATTGTCGCTGTCGTACGCCATCCAGACTTCGGTCGCTTCGGTGCCTGGTGCTCCCGCCACCGGCGCGATTTGCACGAAGTCAGTGATGTGGGTGGCTGTCTCCCATACGACGTCATCGAGACGGCCATCGATGCGCGGCGGTTCGGTCGTTCTACGAATAATTGCGCGCGGACGCTCGTCGAGGGGAGGCGGCGAAAACTCGCCCCCAGTTCCGCTTCGATTTTCATTGCGGTTCGGGGTGACGGCGTTCTTCAACTCGAGCACGCCTGTGGTGTCGGTCACGGTCACATTGTCGTCGGTGGGGAGAACTGGGATAACCTCGCCACTCAAGGTCGGCACAATCTGGTCTTGCAGTTCGAAGAGGGCCGTTAGTGTACCGTCGACCGTGCCGCTTTGGCGTACGGCACCAGTTTCCGCCTCTATGAGTCGTGCTGTAATCCGGACGAGGTCGCCTATCCGTTGGTACGCGCCTACGACGCGCCAATGCGCGCCGCTCTCCTCACTGACTACTGTCATCCCTCGGCGTTCCAGATCGCTCGCTACCGTTTCCGCGATTCCAACACCGATCCAGTCGTCGGATGGTTGTGCACTGAGATTGACGAATGGTGTCACCGTTACGGTGTCGGTCGATTGGGCGACCAATGCGGTTGACATCAAAAGGGCGACCCCGGTCAGGACGCTAGTAAGGGTCTTCATCAATGAGTTCACTGGGATAAGAATTACTCCGACAGTTTAGTTCAGTGTGGGTCTGTGGGATAAGAAACAGTTACGGTGTTTGCACGTCCTGTGCTTAGTCGCGATTATGCGGCGTGGTGACTACCTCGATGAGCAACGTGCTCAAAAGTCAGTATGGCGGTGAGGGAATCAAAAGAATTGAAAACTTTCATGATGCCAGATGGAGGGAAGCTCGAGAACTTGGATTTATCGTGCTGTGGGATGGTTGAATGGATAAAGAGCCATTTGTTTGGGGATCAAACTATGACAGATTTCACTGGTACAGGAGATCGGTGGATGAATATCGGCGTCCCCTGTGCGGACGGCGTTAACGACCCGCCCGACAACTAACTTTCATCTTCGCTCCACCTGAACACTTCCTCCAGTCTGACCTGGAACACGTCGGCTATTTTGAAGGCGGTCTCCAGCGTCGGCGAATATTTACCCTGCTCGGTCGCGGCGACGGTCTGGCGAGTGACGCCGAGCCGCTCGCCCAGTTCCGCCTGGGTCATCTCGCCCGCGTGAAAGCGCAGCGTGCGGATCGTGTTAGTGAGGCGCCGCTCAGCCATGCCAACCCCGACGATAGCTGAGTAGCACGACGGCCTGATGCGTTACTTCGGCTAGCACGATCGCGAGCAGTGCCGCGTTCACGATCTTCCACGGCGCCTCGCTGAACGGCATCACCACGCCGACGATGATCATGCCCACGATTAGAACGTAATAGCCGATCGTTGAGCCGCGCCTGGCGATCGCCCGGTCGCGTTCGTCGGCCGGGGCGTTTGCCTCCTTCGTTGCGGTCACCGAGATCGCGATGGTGCCGACGATCATCGCGACGGCCTGGACTGTGGCGACCAGGCCGAACGACCAGACGATGTCGACCATCCGTGCCTCGCCGAATCCCGCGTTCGGACCAACGATCGTAAAATAGACGGTGTAAGCGACCAGCATCGTACCGAGCGCGAGCCAGGCAATCTTCTCTCGAAATGCCATGTGAAAAGCCTTACTATGTTCTATATTTATAACTCTATGTATTAATAAAAGTACTTAATGTAAATATAATATAACATAGAGTTCTATTTAAATTACATAGTTCTATCCGCTATTAAATCAATCAACCAGACGGAACATGAGATTCAAGAAGAAGGTGTTGCTTGGCGCACTCGTCGGAGTCGTCGTTCTTGCAGCGACGCTCGTAATATTTCGTGATGCGGTTCTTTTTACGGTCATGGGGGCGTTAATCGCACCGAATCACGAATTTGACGGAACCTCAGTGTCACCATCGCCAGACTACAGCAACTCCGACCATTGGGCTGCGCTTCCAACCCGTAACGATCGGGCCGACCGGACACCATCAGGTGATTTTCTTGACGGACAGAACCTTGCTCAGGTTGACGTGTTCTTCGTTCATCCCACCACCTATGTCTCAGCGGAATCGTGGAACCAGTCGCTAAACGATGTGGTGACGAACGAGCGAACGGATGAATTTGTTATGGAGGGGCAGGCCAGCGTATTCAACGGCTGTTGTCGCGTTTACGCGCCGCGATATCGACAGGCGACGCTCTATTCCTTTTTTGACGTAGACGGCGCTGGACAGGAGGCGCTCGCACTGGCCTACGAGGACGTAGTTACTGCCTTCAATTATTATTTGGATTATTTCAATGAAGGTCGACCATTTGTTCTTGCGGGTCACAGTCAGGGTTCGCATCATCTCGACGTTCTCCTGGCAAATGAAATCGTGGGGACAAGATTAGTCGAACGGTTGGTCGTGGCGTATCCAGTAGGGTTTCCTATTGACGGAAGCAACGGATTACCGGTCTGTGAAACGCCAACCCAGACGGGTTGTCAAGCGACGTGGAACGCTGTTGGTCCCAAGGTTGGACCCTTCTTGGCCTCATTTGAGAGTATCTGTGTAAATCCGCTAACGTGGCGCGTGGATCGATTGGCAGCGTCGCACGATTTGAACATCGGTGCCGTGAATTTTGGAGGGAGCGACGCTCCGGAGGCCGGGGTAGCCGATGCGGAGTGTCGAGAAGGCCGTCTCTGGGTCTCTGATATTCGCTCCAGTCATTACGCATTGAGACCACTCGGGCGTGACAATTACCACATCTACGATTACGCGCTGTTCTATCTCAATCTTCGCGAGAATGTTAAAGCGCGAGTTGATGCTTTCCTTCTACAAATGGATTACGTAGTTACGCAGTCCGTAGAGTGATTACCGGGTGTTGTACCGAACGCCTAGCGATGCCGCCTCCAGATGGCGCGGCTCGTAACTCGGGGGCCATCCATCAATGAGAGCGCGAGTGTGTTTCGGTCATCGCTGAGTTCGTACAGATACCGGAACGCCGTGCCGTGCAACGCACGGCG
>MDTE01118135.1_pt1 | contig 14799 bp, 14 predicted proteins | sample 811231 | NCBI WGS metagenome assembly MDTE01 (sample SAMN05326651, study PRJNA326480) | marine metagenome | isolation source: seawater | place: Indian Ocean: Red Sea | collected 2010 | reverse complement strand
TTGATTAATTTATAAAAAATATTTACTTCCATTCATTAATTTTTTTTATTATTTGATCTTTTAATTTTGTTTTGTTATGTTCGCAAACTGGATGATATTTGGTTGTATAATTATAATATTCAATAGTTTTTTTTGTTATCATTTTAGCCATATCAGAAATAAAATCAGTTTCGGGATTCTTATCCCATATAAAAGGATGTGTTAAAAGTTGAATTTTTGAATATTTTGATAACTCAAATATTTTACAGGGACAACCTTCATACCATCCTTGACTATCTGAAAGATACTTAATTTTAGAAAAAAACATTGGTTCATAAGTATGCCTAACACTTGGTGTGATTTGATTCAAAATAAAGTCCCTAAGTTTGTGAGGATTGTGGTGAGAAAATATATCAACTAATTCAACTTCTAAAATATTTCCTAATAATTTTTTTTCTTTTTGAAAATAAGTAGCTATTTCTTGAACTGAGATATTTTTATTCCAAGATAAATCTAAATGAACTCCAATTTGATGACCCATTGAGTCAATCTCTTTAGCAACTGAATAAGTTTCTTTAGATCTGCTATTATATGTCCAGGCACTAGTTTGAAAAAAATAAGTTGATTTAATTCCTAAATCATATTCAATTTTAGCAATATCATATATTTTTTCAGGGGTATAATCGACATCATGCCTTAATATGCATATTTTTTCTTTAGAATATTCATCTTTATTTTGAAATTGATTTTTATCTATTAGTTCAAAATAATTAATAAAATTATAATTATTTTTTAATGCAATTTCTAAAATTTCTTTATAGTGGCTATTTGAAAAATTACAGGTCATATTTATAATAAAATTTAATAGACGTCAGAATAGGACATTGATAAATTCCATTTTCTTTTATTAAATTTTTTATAACTTCTGTAAAGAAATTTTCTATTTTTTAGAGGAATTTTGGTTAATTTAAGATCTTTAATTACCTTTTTTGAGTTGATAGGACACCATAGAGAAAAGAAATTTATTTTAAAATCACAAAAATAATTATTTGAAAATTTGATAATATCATGCAAATATTTTGAAGGACACACGTATTTACATATGTGAGCGGTTTTAACATTATTATTTTCGAGGTAAACCTTTAACACTAAATAACCTATAACTTTTTTATCATTTAAAATTTCAAACATATTATATTTAGATTTAGGATTATTCACAAATCTCCAATTAAGATATTTTGATGTGTTAATAATATCCAAATTATTTTGTAAATTTTTTTCCCATAGATTTTCATGAAAATTAGTAAATTTTTTAATAGGTTTGAATTCTAATTTAGTTTTTTGTTTTTTATAAATTTTAACTTTGTAAAGAGGGATGTCACAAACATGAGACCAATTAGTTTTCTCAAAAAATGGTATAGAATTTTCATTTGGAAATGTAATGTTTAGATCAGTATGATCATCTAAATATTTATTATTATTTAATAATAAATTTGAAAATATTCCTTGACCTCTAAAATTAATATCTGTCAAAACATGCTGCGTTCTATAGCCTTTTAATTTTATTTGATTATACTTAAAATGTATTGGAATAGAAATTGTAATTCCAACAATTTTTTTATTATTTAATGCTAAAAAAATTTTTGCTTTTCCGAAAGGATTTTGAATATATTCCCATATTATATATTTTTTTTTCCATCCAGATTTAGGATAAAATTTTTTAATAAATGACAAACACTTATTTAAATCGTTTAAGTTACCTTGTTTATAAACAATTCTATTTTTCATATATTTTTTTATAAAAAGTTTTTTTCCATGTTTTTGTAGATACTGGATATGAATTATGTTGTAAAAAAAGTTTTATTGCCCTTTGACTATCATCGTTATAGAAGCTCCCATTAATAATATTTTCAATATTTTCTAATGAATTCGACAATTCAAAAAACTGAATACCACTCTTTATAAATAAATCATTGATTTGTTTACCTGTTTTACTAACTAGATTATATTCATGAATATTGTTAAATACAAATGTCGGTTTATTTGAAACAAGACTCTCTGAAAAACCTGTGCAAATAGTATCCCACATAATCATATCAGCATTTTCAAAGTATTTATTAGGAAATGAATCAATTAAAGTTATTTTTTGTAAATTAATATATTTTTTTAGATGTGTGTATACTGGATCATTTTTTTGATTTCCAGGAAATGACTTGTATAGAATTTTTAAACCTGAGTATTTAGCAAACAACAATTCTATAAGTTTAATTACTTTCAATCTATGTTCTAAACTCTTTTTAAAGCTAATTTCCTCTAAATCAGTAGAATAATTCATCAATGGACCAGAGGGGTATAAAATAGTAAAATTTTTTAGATCAATTTTCTTCTTTGAAAATTTTTTAAACTTTTGTAAATATGTACTTCCAGAATATATTATCTTAGGTTTTTTTATTAATTGTTTATTTGAAAATATATCTGTTTTTTCTATACCCCAATATGAATAATAATCACAAAACTTCAAAACATTATAAGAATTATAATGAATATAATAATTAAATGAACCATGAGCATGTCCAATTAATTTTGAACCCTTTCTTTTTGATAATATAGAAAAAAATTTAAAAAAATCATTATAGATATAACCAGTAAATGAATGAACAAATTGAATTTTCCAATTTTTTAATAATTTTTGGAAATTTTTGAAGTAAAAATTTAAGTATTCTATATTTGAAAGAGGTATTATACTGATAATCCATAAACTAAAAAGCTTCGCTAATTTTTTTTTAATTTTTATAGATAAATCTGGTAACACTATATGAATATGCTCATTAAAAGAATTTTCAAATGAATTAATAAAACTACTTCTTAATTTTGGGTCTATTTTAAAATTATTTTTTTTTTCAAAATCATAAAATTCTACGCATTTAAACAAAGGGAATAATTTTCTAGCCCATCCTGAATCTTCAATTATTTCATGAGGTTTAAATAATAGAATTAACTTTCTATCTATTTTTTTTACAAAATTTTTAAAAATATTTCTATTTGATATATTGTATTGAATTCCTTCAGGAACTTCAGAAGAAAAGATCATATTTATTTGATTTAAATCACAATTAATATTTTTTTTACAAATCGTGTAAATATAATACAGTAATAGTTCATTAATTTCTTTATCATAATAGTAGAATTGAATAGATTTAAGAGTATTTTGAAATATTTTAAATTCTTTATTTTTTATATTCAAATTAAAATTTTCATTCGAATCAATAATTTTTTTTACTGTAAGGAATCTATCAATAAATAAATTCACACCTACAAATAAACACCACCTATAAATTTGACTTAATTCATTTACATTTAAGTTTAGTTTTTTATGAATATCTAGGTTATTTTGATTTAAATCCAAAATTAATTTTTCAACAAATTCGTCTGATTTATTTGCAATTATAGTTTGATTATGATCTTCGGTCCAATCGTGTTTTTTATTTATAGAACCCATTATTATTTTTTATTGAACTCATATAAACTATTCAAATTATTAGATATTTCTTTAAGTAACAAATCATTATTTAAATATTTAATACCACGATAAACTGGTCTAATTTCATTACATAAACCTCTTTTAAAAAAAGATATTTTTAAATCCTTTTCCTCCGGCAAAGAAAATAATTGTGGAGAAAAATATTGCCATCCAATATCAAGAACATTAAATTTTCTTTTTTTAAAATATTTAACTGCAGACCACATTATTGGATGCTGTATAGGGTCTTTTGTTTTAAAATCTGGATCATCAGCTGCTGAAGCGTAAAAGGCAGATTTATTGTGATGATAAAAATATGAAAAAGCTACATATTTATCATTATCTAATAAACCTATAATTAGAGCATTATCTTCTTTGAGCATCTTATATTGCAGTTCCCATGTTTCATCAGATCTTGTTTGCCTCCCTGCTGTTTTTATATGCATTTTTTTGTAATTTTGATGGATTTCATATGATGGATTGCTACTATCATAAAATTCAATTGTATATCTTTTCAAACCTTTGTTTATAATTGATTTATAACTTTTTCTAAAACCACTCCAAATCTCTTCATAGCTCTTATTCAAATTTAATAATGCTGTGTTTATGGTTGTGTCTAAATAACCATATTTAGTTAATATATTGAAATCATATAAATTAGTACAAGGATCTAACATTAACATTATTTTTGATACTTGGTTGTCTCTTGCTAATTCATCTATCTTTTCATAACATTTCTTTTCTAAGGAACGTTTAATTTTTATTGGTAATTTTTCAGAAATTGATGGAGAAAAAATATAACCTTCATAATCAGACCATGAAAAACTATTTATATTTTCAGTATTTTTTTGAAAAACCAATGGACAAATTGCTAATACATCATCGTTTTCTTCTATTAGAAAAGAAAATTCATCATTTGAAGGTAGTCTGGCATAATGCTTTTGAGATTCTAATGCATTCAAAGTATAGACATGACTAACATTCATATTTTTTTGAACGAAATTATTCCATTTAACTTCAAAATCATTTTCATTTTTAAATATAAATCTCATAAAATTATTTTTTTATCAATATACTTATCAGGTATTTTTTGAAAATCTTTCATTCCCAAATCAATATTAAATGTTTTTTTATTGCATAACTTTGCTACAACCAAAGCCATACTTTCATATCCAATAATATGTGTATATTTAAATATTGTATCTAGCAAGTTTGTATTTTTATCAATAAGTATTTTATTTTTCAAATGTTTATATTTTGTTAAATTTTCAGTAGGGTGTAGTCTTAAAGTAATTAAATTTATATTTTTATTATTAAATAAAAAATTTATATTTTTCATAAAAGAATTAAAAATTTTTTTATCTGAGTGTATTTTTTTGTCAAAAATATTTTTTACAGAATCAATATTGCTTGATACAAATAATATTTTAATTTTCTTATTTCTATTGATCTTAATATATTTAGATGCTTTTTTCTTAACAAAAGAAAAATACGGATTTTTTTTTAATTTTACAGTTACTTTATTTTTAAAATTTTTTTTTGCTTCTCGAAGTGCTAATTTATCACCTACCCATATCTCATCAGGATATTGAATAATATTACCTCTAATAAATCTTGATTTATAATTTATCCAATGATCTAGAAAAGTAACTACAAATTTTCTGTTATTTTTTGAATATTTTATACCTAAATACTCATGATTAGATACACCTGAACCAGTAATTGTCCAGTCACATTTCTTAATTGATTCCTCTAAATTAGTATTCCTGAATTTATATTTATTTTTAAATATTTTTAATGCTGGTCCACCTAAGCTATAAATAAAATCATATTTATATTTATTTTCTTGGACCCAATATTTTAAAATTTCTGCCCCTCCAGCATCATAACTGATTACCGCAACTAGTTGTTTCATATTAAATTTTTAAATCTTTCCACACTTTATGAAATGCACGAATAATAAAATTAGTATCTTTATTTTCAAGTTTATACATACAAATCTCAATCCCAAAAAAATATTTTTCATGTAATTCTTCTGCAATTGGACAAATACCTTTTTTGTATGAAATTTTTCTTTTTGAAATAGACCAAGGAAAACCTGATTTTCCATAAGCAATTTTATTTTGATACATTGGAAGAAGATGTAGATTTGAATAACCTTCCATTAATCCAGGCACTCCTCTTTTTTTAAGGAATTGAATTATCTTGTTTCTTTTAATTTTAATGATTTTAGAACTTAATACTAAAGGAAGTACATAAAATACATGTGTGTTGTATTCTTTAATTATTGGTGTTTTTAATCCATTTAGATTTTTTAAGCCGTTAATTAATTTTTTAGCTGCTAATTGTCGACTTCTTAATAGTACTTTAAGTTTTTTTAACTGCTCTATTCCAATTGCAGCCTCAATTTCACCCAATCTAAAATTATATCCAATCATATTAATTAAATCTGTTTTATTATTTTTTGAAACAATTACTTCGGCATGATTTCTGATCATTCTCATTCTTTTTGCAAATTTATCATTATTTGTAAAAAGTATCCCTCCTTCACCTGTATGAATATGTTTATGGTAATTTAAACTATAACCTCCTATATCGGCAATTGTTCCTGCATATTTGCCTTTGTAAGTGGCTCCAGGCGCCTGAGCACTATCACTAATTAAAATCAACTTTCTTTTTTTAGCAATTTTTTTTAAAGCATCTATATCAGATGACTGTCCAAATATATCCACGGTCATTATTGCTTTAGTTTTAGAATTAATTAATTTTTCAACAGAATTAGGATCTAAACAAAATGTATCTTTATCTATATCTGCGAAAACTGGTATGGCATTCCAATGCAAAATTGCTGTTGCACTCGCACACATTGTCCATGGACTTACAATAACTTCGTCTCCTGGATTAATTCTTATCGAACCAATAGCTGCTGTTAAACCAGACGACCATGAATTAACAGTAATAGCATGCTTTACTTTAAAATATTTCTCACACATCCTTTCAAATTTTTTTACTAATGGGCCTCCATAAAAATTAGGTGAATTATCTGCCACATATCCAGATAAGATCCCTGTATTCATAACTTTTGAAACAGCTTTTCTTTCAGATAATCCTATTGATTGGTATTTTTTAAATTTTCTCATAGTGTTTTTTTTAAATAATAATTATTTATTTTGTCTATAACTTCCATAGTATTAATAGCACTTTCCTCATTACATAATAGTCGTTCTTTGTTAATTAAAAAATTATAAATATTATCATAGACAAATTTTTGATATTTTTTCATATTAAGTTCAATTTCAATATTAGTACTTTTGTTACTAATACTAATATTTTCTGAAAAATCACCAATTACATCGCAAACTATTTTTTTTTTTGAGTAATTATAATTAAAAAAATTAACATCTCCATCAATACCTTTAATCTCAATAGAATTTGAAGGATATTTACTATTTGAAGTAGATTCAAAAAATGAAATACCATTTTTATATTTAATTGAAAAATTTGGTTCAACACTATTTAAATAAGTAATATTTTTATTTTTCACTTCAATTTTTTTAATCTCACCCATAAAAGAACTTAAATAGTTGATATAATGTGAGCAGTTATTCATTAAACCATTTGAATATTTTACATTAATTTTAAGCGGATATTCTAATATTTCATTATTTAAATAGTTTGATAATTCTCTGTGCCCTTTCTCATACATTCTAATATAATTTACAGTTAAAAAAATTTTATTATCAATAATTTTTTTTATAATATTTTTTGTTTGATGCAAATTTTTTCCTACCGGCTTTTCTAAAAGAATAATTTTAGGTCTTAATATTTTTAAAATTTCTAATAAAGCATTTTCATGCTCATGAGTTTCAACTGATAAAACAACTAAATCTATTTTAACTTTATTTAAATCAGATAATTTAGTTACTAAATTTGGATATTTTTTTTTAAACTTCTTTAATTGATTTTGATTTTTATCAAAACCGCCAATCAGATTAAATTTTGGATGATTATCAATAGATTGACAATGTGAAAAATTATATTCTTCTGGACTTAAATTGTAATCATATTCTAATCCTATTTTACCTAGGCCTATAACTATCGCATTTATTTTTTCATTATTATTCATAGTTATTTATAAATTATAATAATAGTTAAATAATATTAATTTTGACTTTTTTTCTTTTAACCTTTTTATTAATATATTGAATATTTTTATATTTTTTTAAGAAATTAACTATATCTTCACAAGTAAATGGAATTTTTTTATTGTACAATTTCTTATATATTTCCTTAATTAATTCAAAATCTAATCGTTCATCTAGTGTTAAGCCCATTTTAGGATAATTTATATTTTTAGGAGCTAATATATTAATCGTTTTAAATAATTTAGGATTGTTTCTAAAATAAAGAGTTACATGCTCTCTGTCTTTTTTATTCTTGGTTAATTTTGAAATTTTTTTTAAATTTTTATAAGAAAAAACTGAGCTATCCATACCGTCTGGATATGATCTTATAGTTGCATTGGTCACAAAATCACAAATATTGTTATAATAAATTTGAATAGTTTGAGATACAATATTTGGATCAATAAGTGGACAATCACCAGTAACTTGAATTATTGTTTCAGCTTTATAATATTTTGCAGTTTTTTCAACTCTATCAAGCACATCATCTTCATCACCTCTATAATATTTTATTTTATTTCTTTTTAAGTAAGAACATAAAATATCATCTTTTTTGTTTATTGTAGTGGAAACAATTATATCATCTAGTTCAGTGACGAATTTTAATCTTTCAATTAAATAGTAAATAATAGGTTTGTTTCTAATTTTTAACATCATTTTCCCTGGCAATCTATTAGAGTTCATTCTTGCCTCAACTATTGCTATAGTTTTCTTTTTTTTGTGTTTCATAAATTGTTTTGGTCTTAACTTACTCAATTAATTCCCAGGACAAAGGTGTTCCTTTTTCTAAATTTTTTTTAAATTTTTTTCCTAAAATTTTATCAAAATGAATTGGTTCAATACCATAACCAGGTCTTATAACTCTAACATTATTTATTGTTAAAACATCCCCCACTTTCACATCATCAGTCACATAAATTGATCTTTTATATTTTAAAGAATTTAATTCTGATTTAGTTGGACCATAAAAAACTTTTCCAAGAGCAAGCCAACTTTTTTCAGTTTCATTTCTTAAATAATATAATTCATTAGGTTCTATTGAGAATGCTGAGTCTAAGCCACCCTCTGATCTTTTCAGAGTGAGATGTTTTTCTATTATTGAAGCGCCATGTGCTACAGCTGTTAATGCTACACCTATTCCTAAGGTATGATCTGATAAACCAATTTCACAGTTAAATTTATTTCTCATGTCTGGTATTGTCAAAATATTTGCATCATTAGGTGGGGCTGGATATGAACTCGTACATTTCAATAAAGCAAAGTCATTAATATTATAATCTTTAATACATTCTATCAATAATTTTAAATCATTTAGACTAGCCATTCCCGTTGAAATAATCATAGGTTTTTTTGTTGAAGCTATTTTTTTTATGAGATTAAAATCAGTGTTTTCGAAAGAAGCTACTTTATAAGCTGGGATATTCAAATCTTCTAAAAAATCTACCGCTGTTTCATCAAATGGTGAACTAAACCATAAAAGATTATGTTTCTTTGCTTCATCAATTATAGGTTTGTGCCATTCCCATGGAGTATGTGTTTCTTTATATAAATCGTATAATTTTTTTCCATTCCACAAACTTTTTTTATCGTTAATTAAAAAATCTTTTTTATTTGAGTCAATAGTTAAAGTTTCTGGCTTGAATGTTTGCAATTTAATTATATCAGCGCCATTTTTTGCAGCCTCTGAAACTATTTTAAGAGCTCTATTTATAGATTTATTATGATTGCCAGACATTTCTGCAATAAGAAATGGAGGATGATTTATATCAATTTTTCTATTAGAAATTTTCATTTAATATTTTTAAAATAATATATTAATTTGTTTTTTTTAGCAGACTTTAATTTAAAATTTGCTGAAATTAAGCACTTTTGAGAAACTATATTATTTTTTTTTGTTACGGCAATAATCTTAGGACGTATATAAATCTTATTAATTTTATTAATACCTTTTATTAAAATTAATTTACCATAACCTTGTCCTCTAAATCTTTTGAAAATTGCATAACTTAAAACAAAATTTTTTCTTTCAATATCAAATCTAACCATACCATAAACAGTAGATCGTTTATTTAACAACCAAATATGACTATTGCTTGATAAAATTTTTTTCATATACCAAACATTATGCTCTGAAAAACTAAACTTCTTTTTTTTAAAAGAAGTATTTCGAACTAGGGGCTCTTGTGATAATTTATAAACAGTTTTAGAGTCAGAAGTTTTAGCTTTTCTAATAGATAATCTATTCATATTTATTAAACAAAGTATTTTTTATTCATCTACCCATCCCCTTCCAATAAGAGTATATTGGTTTTCTTGTTTTTTAGCTGTTCTTTTAGAATTCATTTTAAAGTTCAATAATTTTTTTTCACTTTTATTTTCTGTTTTTCTATGATTATAAATATTATCTTTTAATTTCCATTTATTTTTATCTTTTTCCCATATACTCTTATCTCTAAATTTATTTATTAAATTATAAAAATCTTTATTGTTAGTACCTAACCAATTAAAAAAAATTTCTTCATCATTTTTTTCGCAACTTTCATATTTCTTTATCAATTCAATACCTTCTGTCCTGTTAATTCTCTTCAATCTAATTTCTCTAGATACATGATCATAAATTTTACTAAATCCCCATTTAAAAAATTTAATTTTGTCATGAATTCCTGAATAATGAAAACAATCAACATCGTTATATGAATCAAAAGTTCTGATTTGATTTTCTGTTTCATAATTGTATTTTTTGATCATATCTTCATGTTGTTTTTTTGTATCCCATCTCAAATAGTTGTTTAAATAAATACCTCTAACACCCACAGTATTTATTTCTTTATCGTGAGGATAAATGTAATCTTCAATATCTTTCCAAGTTAAATTATCTGATCTTGATAATAAATCTTCAGCTTCAAATCCCATCAAATCATGTTCTTTGCGATATTTTCTAGTCATCTCAACTTCATCGGTGTGTGAATACATTCCAACTTGATCTATACCTTGGTGCGCTCCCCAAATAATTAAAGGTATTTTGAATTTACAAGCCATTTGCACAGGAAACACAGTATATCCCGCCAAACAGTGCCAATACATACTTCCCAGTAAATTTAAACTTGTTTGGGTTATTTTTTTTACAACAATTGGATTTACCGTTTTAGTTATTATAGGACAACCCATAATCGTTCTTAGATAAGATAAATTTCTTATTCCTATTTCAGTATTGTATTGTTTATTGTAATTTACCAGTAATGGATTTAAACCTAAAACATTTTTCACAATATCCACAATAAAATATGAATCTCTAGCTCCAGAAACAGGTATAATGCAATTATTTATACTTCTGTTTGATTTTTTATATGGCTCTATAATTTTTTTTAGTTTTTCTAGACGAATTTTCCAATCTAAATTATCTTTTTCCTCATGTATAATACAACCTGAACAGACCCCTTCTGCATTGAATGTTATTTTTAATGGATGATTTTCAGGATAAACACATCTAGTACAATAATTCATATTTTTTCTTCTTCAATATATTCATATTTTAATTCTTCTAAAAACAAATCTTCTCTACATTTAACTCTATAATTTAAATCAAATTCTGATTTGTAAGTTGGAATTTTTTCATTTCTTAAATTAATTTCTGGTGAATTAATTTTTATAAAGTTTTTTAAATTTACAACACTTTGTTCTGAAAAATGAAAAAAATTGCCAGCAGCATATCCTGAGAAATTGAATCTCATTACATCTAAAAAGTGACTTGCGTTACCGGCTCCGCCACAAACAATTATGGGTATATTAGAGATTGATTCAATGGAATTAAGCAAATCAAAATTATATCCATTTTTATTCCCATCACTATCAATAGAATTAATAAATATTTCTCCAACACCCATTTCTTCTACAATTGGAATTATTTTATTTACATCATAATCAGTATTATGTTTTCCATTCTTTGTATGAGCAATAAATTTATTTTCTATTTTTTTAAAATCTAAAGAAGCTATTATTGCTTGACTGCCAAATTCTTTCACACCTTCCGCAATAACTTTTTTATTATCAAAAATACAAGTGTTAATAATTACTTTATCGGCACCATTTTTAATTAAATTTTCAATATCTTTTAAATTTTTTACTCCACCACCAGCAGCAACAGGCACAAAACAATCACTGGTGATATATGGTAAATTCTTAAATAAATCTGCTTTTGATTTTCTTTGGCCATCTATATCTAAAATTATAATTTCATCAATCTTCCATTTATTTAAATATGATATAGCTATATTTGGATTTCCTATAGGTAAGTAGGTATTAAAATTTATACTTTGTACACAAATATTATTTTTTATAATTATAACTCCAATAATTCTTTTATTTAGCATTTTTAATAACCGATAATTTTGCAAAGTTAGCAAAGTTTTTCAATAATCTCAATCCATTTATCTGACTTTTTTCAGGGTGAAATTGAACTCCAAATATATTATCTTTTTGAATTGATGAAACGATTTTAATTCCATATTTTGAGGTAGCATAAACATATTCTTCTTTAATATTAGTAAAATGATATGAATGATCAAAATAAAAGTTTGAATTATTGTCAATATCTTTAAATAAAATATTTTTTTTTATGATGTTAATTTGATTCCACCCTACATGTGGGACAGGAAAATTTTTAGATTTGGTATTAATTAAATCTATGTTCCCGTTTATAAAATCAAATCCCTTAGTATAAATTTGTTCGTTTGAATCTGATGCCAAAAGTTGCATTCCTAAACAAATACCTAGAAAAGGTTTTTTATTTACAAAAACTTCTTTTTCAATTTGATCATACAAAGAATTTTTTTTTAAATTTTGAACAGCGAATGGAAAAGCTCCTACTCCGGGCAATATCATTCCAAAACAGTTATCTAAGCCTTTCTTTAATCCATCTGATACTTCAAAATCAAATTGTAATATTTTTAAAGCATTAACTATAGAATTAATGTTTCCCATACCATTATCAATAATAAATATTTTCATATTTATCCTACTTTAAACTTTGGTTTCCATTTACCATCATGTTTTTCAAAAAGATCTTTATTGACAAATTTATCTAGAACTTCCCAAAATTGACTTAAAGATATATCAAGGTATTTACAAAAATTCTTAATATATTTTAGATCACATACTCCATCATATTTGTTCACAAGATCGATTGCTTCATTTCTATTAATTTTACCTTGATGTATTGCCTCGCAAACTTGATCTGTTACACATCCGTATCCTAACTTATAATATTTTAAAAATTGATTAACTATTCTGAATTCTTCATCAACAGCTGTTACACCCCATAAGTCACCTATAATTTCAGGAGGTTCATTTCTTTTTTTAAAACCAATTTTTTTTGCAAATTCAGCATTGCGAAAACCATACCAATCTTCAATATAATAACCAAGATATACTAATTTTAATTTAGCTCTTTTCATATCTTTTAATGAAGGGATATTATAAAAATGATAATCCTCTTCTGTTGCATTATCAAAATTTAAACTGTTAGTCCCTCCCCTAACGGTATTACCTTCAGCTAAACCAGTAGCATCACCTCCAAAACCTCCTTCTTTTTCTCCCATAGTATATAAAGGATTTTCACCATAGAATACCAAAGGGATATCAAAAGCTACGGCAGCATGGAGAGGATATGCAAATAGAACCATTTCAGAATGCCTTCCCCAATTTCCAAAATTAAAAAAATTGTGTTTACATAATTCTTTATATTTAATAGGATCTACAGTAAATGTAATACAAGTAAATCCTCCTGAAATTAATTTTGATATATTATTTGCTCCTCTGTCATGTATTTGCTCAGGTGGATATTGTACAGATATTAATAGAGGATTCATACCAAGATCATCTCTTGCATAAAATGCTTGCCTAATACTGTCTTTTCCTCCACTTACTGTTACAATACAATCATAAACACTTTTAGTATTCTTCTGACCCCACAGCTTGATTTTATTTATTTCTTTTCTTCTTGATTTCCAATCAATACCTTTTACTTTTTTATTATTCTCAAACTCGCATACAGTACAAAGACCATCAGAATTAAAAGAAGAATTTGGTCTAGTAGAAGGATTAAGGCAAGTTTTACAATAAATTATCATCTTAATTTAATCTTTTAAATCCTTCATGACATACTGGGCCATCAAGTTCATAATCTATTGAATTTTCTCTATCTATCATTCTTATTTTGTTGAAAATAGTATGTAAATTTTCAAAATATTTATTTAAAACTTTTTCGTTATGTTTAGTGCATACATAAATTGAATTTGATGATAAGATATTTTGTTTGAGCATTTCTTGACTAATATAAGTTTTATATTTTTTCCAATCATTATTTAAATTTTTAATTTTAAAGTTAGGTATTGCTGAAGTACCCATAATATCAATTGCAATATTATTTTCATTAGCAATTTGCTTCCATTTTGACTTAATCATATCTCCAACATTCTTAACAATTTTCCATGATTCTTCTTTTTTCATAACTTCAAGAGTCTTTAATGCAGCAACATAACCAATTTTTTCTGTCCAAAATGTACTGCTTATGAAACTATCTTGGGCATGTTGCATAACTTCTTTCTTGCCTATTATAGATGTTATTGCATATCCATTACCTAAAGCTTTTCCAAAGATAGCTATATCCGGATATACTTTATATTTTTTATGAATGCCTCCATAAGTTTCTCTAAATCCAGATGTGCACTCATCAAAAATTAAAACAATACCATTTTTTTTAGATAACTTTTTTACATTTTTTAAAAAGTTTTTGTTTGGAGGTATATTTCTATATACTTCCATAATAATTACTCCAATTTTATTTTTTTTAATTATTGATTTTAAATTATTTAAATCATTATATTTAAATGGATAGACAGTATTTTTTAACTTTCTTGATACTCCTTTTGTGGACAAACCAGGTAACAGATGTTCATTTAAAGAATTCTTGTTTTGTAGATTAGTCGACAAATACCAATCATGCCATCCGTGATATCCACAAATAGCAATATTATCTTTTTTTGTCGCAGCCCTTGCAACTCTTATAGCAATAGCATTTGCCTCTCCTCCCGATCTTGCAAACCATGCCATATCAGA
>MDTE01065617.1_pt1 | contig 14799 bp, 23 predicted proteins | sample 811231 | NCBI WGS metagenome assembly MDTE01 (sample SAMN05326651, study PRJNA326480) | marine metagenome | isolation source: seawater | place: Indian Ocean: Red Sea | collected 2010 | reverse complement strand
TGCTCTTGCTGGTGATATCTATGGTCAAGGAAAAGTACTTGCTCTAAGTAAATACAAATATTTAAAGTGGTCATATAATTGTTTTCTTGGTGGTATGTCCGCAGCAGTAGTGGTGTTCATCCTTCAAGGACCAGTAGGAGATATGTTAATTAGTTCGATTTCAAACGGACTAGATATATTGATGGGGGAGATGGCATTTACGTTAGAAGGAATGAAAGAGGTTGTATGTCAAATGAGTACAAGATGTAGAGAAGGTTTCTAATAAATATATTAAGGAGTTAATTATGACAGCATTGTTGAAAGTGAAGGAACACCATTTACCAAAATGTTTGGGATGTCATAGTTTTGTTGAAACGATGAGGATTTCTCACGTTAGAGGACAGAACATTGAAAGAAGGGGTCAAGGCTCTTATAAAATTACGAGAGATTCTTTTGATCAGTTAATGGACTTATTTTCACCTTCTGATGAAACTATTGGACCAGCAGGTTTAACAGTTAGAGAAGGAGCGATGTTGTATCATTGGTGGCATCGTGTTAATAAGGGTCATTTATTGATTACAGATCGGGGTGATGGTTCTATTGCTAGATTAGCAGTGATTGCCACTAGGTCTACTGAAGAGTGGTTAAGTAGAGAAGTCCACTTGATAGGTAAAACAAGAAAACCAGAGAATGAAGAAATTGGTGAATACATAAAATTTATGAATGACAAAGGTGGTCAAAAAAATAGAATTAAATGGGTAGCTGGTGATCCTAGTAAATTGAAATTTATGTCAGCCGATGGAAGCAATAGGAAATTGTCTTTCTCAATGGTATTTCTTAATACACCAAAGGATGTTGTTGAAGTTACAAAGAACCATTGGGAAAGTTTAAATTCCGAATCAATGGGTGATTATAAAACATCACAAGATTACGCATCAATCAGTGCTTATGGGGGAATGATGGCTTTTTCTCATTATGAAAAAGATGATACTGTTACCGAATGGGTCGATGAGTTATGTGAATCTGGTCACGCGGCCGTATTAGAACGTGCCGATAGTGTGGTAATTTTAGGTAGAATCCATAAAACTATAGAAGGGGTATAAATGGCAGACGAATTAGGAGATTTTGATTTTGGTTTTAGTGCCGTAACTGCAGATGAATATGAAAGAGATCAAACTGATGGAGAGAATACTGGTCTAGGGGGATCTGCGAGTCCAGAAGCATTAGCATCAATGGATTCAAAGATTGAACAGATCATGTCTCATCTTGTCGCTCAAGCAAAAGAAAATGATGAGGCAGAGGGGTGGACTACTTCAGATGCAAAGGATGAACTAGAATCTAAACTCAAAGTAATCGAATCAAAAATTGATGAAGTTCTGGTATTAGAACGAGATGAAGAACGAGCACAAACTACTGCCGATATTCTTTCACAATTGAATGATGCAACAGAATCTACGAGTTCAGCATCTAAGAAACAAGGAGAAGTTGTAGGAAAACAAGATGAGATAATGAAGTTTCTACAAGATATGTCTCCGAAGATAGATAAGATTCTTAAATTAGAAAGTCTTGAAGCTCTACTGGAACAATCAACTGGAAAAACAGATGAAGCACTTTCCAAGGTACAGAATATAAGTGTAGATCCTCCTGATCTATCACCGATAATGGAAAAGATTGAGGCAATGGAACCAAAGATCGAGAAGATTTTGAAAATGGAACAATTAGAAGCAGTACAGGCTTTACAAAAATCTTCTACAGATATGAGTTCGATAGTTAAAGAAATCGAAGAAAGAAAGAAGGATTTGAATAAGACATACAAAGCACGTATGTTAGCAGTTGAAAAGTTAATATTACCTTTGATAGCAAATCTTCAAAAGGATGGTAATACAAAGGAATATATCAGATGGCCCAATAGGATCCCTGTTCTAGAAAGTCATAAAGATAAAATCTTACAAGTAACGAGGTCTGAGATATGAAATTTTCTGAATTCAAACAAACAGTAATGGAAGGGGTCTATGATCCTGGAATTTTTAAGGCATTCTTCTTAGCAGGGGGTGCAGGAAGTGGTAAGTCTTATAGTGCAGAAAAAGCAACTGGATCGGCAGCAGGTAAATTTGAATGGACTGCTGATTATGGTAAAAAAATCAATCCATCTAAAGTTGGGCCGTATGGACTCAAGGTTGTTAATTCAGATGAACAGTTAGAATATGGACTGATGCAAGCTCAGATGCACTCTGATTTCACTAAGTACTCTGATGCTGAGACAATGGAAAAGGAAAGAATTAGAGGTGATGCTAAAAAGAAAACTCAAAAGAGAGAGGCCGCGTGGGTTAGTGGTAGATTAGGATTAATCATTGATGGAACTGCTAAAAACCCAAATAAACTATCTTCTAAGATTAAAGCACTTCAAGCAATTGGATATGATACCTATATGATATTTGTTAATACCTCACTTGATATTGCTCTGCAACAAAACTCTCAAAGAAAACGAAGATTAACTGATGAAATAGTAAGATTAACTTGGGAAGAAGTACAACAAAATAAACAAGAACTTGCTAACCTTTTTCCTGGCGGATTCATAGAGATTGAAAATAATAGAGCAGGTGAAGATGTCTTCAGAAGGGCATTTGTGGAGATTGGTAAATTAATGAAAAAACCACCAACTAGTGCAATAGCAAGAGCATGGATTTCCCATGAATTGGAACAAAAGAAACGCTAATTGGGGGTTCCATCTTGGAGGCTCCAGAGTGGAGTTCTGGCTCCACGCCTTTTAAAGACGCCCCCATACTTGACTTTTGATGATCCTGTGATATAATTATATTATGAGTATGTATACAGATCAAAAATATGTGGGGCTATTGTCGCCTCGTTTGGAAAGATTTTCACAAGTACGGCCTAATTTATGGAATGCCCGTTGTTGTATTTGTGGTGACTCCCAAAAGAATAAATCCAAAAAAAGATTGTACATCTACGCAAAGAAGCAAGACTTGTTTGTAAAGTGTCATAATTGTGGTTATGGTGCTTCTCTTGGTAATTTTATCAAGGAAGTAGATCCACATCTTCATGGACAATATGTTCTTGAAAGATATAGTGAAGGTAATACTGGATCAAGGAAAACTAAAACACCAGAGTTTAAGTTTGCCCCACCAAAATTTAAACCAAAGAAGACCACAATACATTTACCATCTATTGGTTCATTAGAACGATCTCACCATGCTCGTATCTATTATGAGAGTAGGAAAATGCCAGGATCGTTTATGGATTTGGTTTTCTTTGCGGATGATTTTAAGAAGTGGGTGAATTCTGTATGTCAGACTAGATATGAAAATTTACCAGAAAAAGATCCTCGATTGGTTATACCTTTTTTTGATGAACAAGGTAAATTGATTGCCGCTCAAGGTAGAGCATTAGGGGCACATACTGGACAGACTAGATATATTACAGTCAAAGTACATGAAGATGCAAAAAAGATTTATGGTTTAGATCGATGGAAAAAAGATCAATTAACCTATGTGGTTGAAGGTCCTATTGATTCTATGTTTATCCCAAATTGTTTAGCAATTGCGGGGGGTGATTTAACATCGATACAATTGGATAAGTCGAAGACAGTATTGATATTTGATAATGAACCAAGGAGTTTTCATACAGTACAGAAGGTGAGACAAGCCATTGAAGATGGATGGAAAGTGACTATTTTCCAAATTACCGCCTTTAACCAAAACTTCAAGGATATCAATGACTTGGTTATGAAGGGAGTTGAAGGTATGAAACTCTTGAATTTTATAAATAAAAATACATTCAATGGTTTGAATGCACAATTGGAATTAACACGATGGAACAGAATGTGATTGAGGTACATGAACATGGTTTTGTAAAATTATTAGATATAATGGGCAATGATGAAGAAGTTGAAAATTCAGCCCGTATTAGTTATGGTGAAGGAACAAGAAAGGTAAGTCAAACAAGGAATCTCATCCGTTACCTAATGAGACATAAGCACACTTCCCCATTTGAGATGTGCGAAGTCAAGTTCCATATAAAATTACCAATATTTGTTATGAGACAATTAGTTCGCCATAGAACTGCGAACCTGAATGAGTATTCTGGGCGATACTCTGTCATGTCAGATGACTTTTATTTTCCAAAAGGGGATGATATAAAGCCCCAATCAAGTACAAATAACCAAGGTAGGGAAGAAGGGGAGATTAGTGTACCCACAGGCGGAGCAGAATTTGAAATGTTTCGTATATTTGATGGTGCTCAAAACGCTTATAGAAACCTACTAGAATATGGAGTCGCAAGGGAACTATCAAGAATAGTTCTTCCAGTATCGAACTACACCGAAGTTATTTGGAAAACTGATTTACACAATTTTTTTCATTTCATTAAATTGCGTGCCGATAGTCATGCACAGAAGGAAATACAAGATTTCGCCAATGCGATGTATGATTTGGTGAAACCACATTTTCCATTATGTTGTGAAGCATTTGAGGATTATTCTCAAAATGCAGTTACCTTTTCGGCTAGTGAGATGGAATTCATTAAGAATGAAGTAGTTGGTGACCTTTTAGATGAATGGGAAGGATACACAGATGAAGAATTTAATGATGAGGTTTTACAAGGAAAATATAATCTCTCAAAAAGAGAATTAGAAGAACTGAAAGTGAAATTGAAATGATTTTTAGAAAGCTTAGTGATCTTGAACAACATCCTCTAGAGGTATTGGAAAATTCAAATATACCAGGAGTTTATGTTATTGATGGATTAATTAAACATGATTATTTACGTGAAAAATATGAATGGTTTATCAGAAAAGCACCTTGGAGATTTGTTATTAATTCTGGTGCAAATCAGGTAGTAACCTTTCCACCACATGAAATGCCTGATGCCGCAGGTGATAATAAAATGTGGGGGTTTAGTGTTTACGATGAAACTACAGAACCACCATATAATGCTGTTTGTGCCGGACATGATTTTGGAGATACATCAGGATTTGAATGGTTAATAGAAATATCAGCATTTATAACACAACAGATATTTGATTGTCCATTTGATTTACATGGTTCACATATTAATGGACAAACCAAATTACAGAACGCATTGATTCATGCAGATACTGGATATAATTTGGTAGTAGATTTAACGCCCGATTGGAAACCAGAATGGGGAGGGGGATTAGCAATATACCGAAATAAAGATGATGAACAACCATTAGAAGTAGTACCATATAAATCAGGAAGAGTGATATTTTATCATGGTTTAAAGGGTCATGTAGAAGGACATAAGTTTATACCAAGATATATTAATGACGGGCCGATATGGCATCAAGGTCAAGGACCAACTGAAGAATGTACAGAATTGAGAATTACAATGAATCTGAGAGGAAAGGTACTGTACAAAGGAGTACCAGTTAATAAACTGGAACCAAGAGATGTAATAGCAGAAGAGAATCGTGCTATTAAAGAACACAATAAGAATTTACTAGAATAGGAGAAAGAATGTTACCAACCGAATACCAACAATTCATCCACCTATCCAGATACGCTAGATGGGATTACAACAAGGGCAGAAGAGAAACATGGGATGAAACAGTAGAACGATATTTTAATTTTTTTAAAGAACATTTGGATGATACGTGTAATTATAAGTTGGAAAATGGTGATTTATCAGAACTACAAGATTCGGTTAAAAATTTAGAGGTTATGCCGTCTATGAGATGTTTGATGACGGCAGGGGCAGCATTAAAGAAAGAGAATGTTGCCGGATATAATTGTTCATATGTTAAGGTTGACCATCAAAGGTCGTTTGATGAAATACTATACATATTAATGAATGGTACAGGAGTTGGATTTTCAGTTGAAGAAGGATATACCAATCAACTTCCAGTAGTTCCTCAAGAACTATATGAGACTGAAACAACGATTGTTGTTGCTGATTCTAAACTAGGATGGGCAAGAGCGTTTAAGGAATTGATTTCCTTACTATATAATGGTCATATTCCAAAGTGGGATGTTACTAAAGTTAGACCTGCAGGTGCTGCCTTAAAGACTTTTGGTGGAAGAGCATCAGGCCCAGATCCTTTAGTAGACCTATTTAACTTCACAGTTAATATATTTAAAAATGCAAAAGGAAGAAAACTCAGAGCAGTTGAATGTCACGACATCGTATGCAAGACCGCCGAAATTGTGGTCGTGGGTGGTGTCAGGCGTAGTGCTCTTATTAGTCTTAGTGATCTTAATGATCGCGAAATGCGGTTCGCAAAGTCTGGTCAATGGTGGAATGACAACGTACAACGAGCACTTGCAAACAATTCAGTTAATTATAAAGAAAAACCAGATGTTGGTACTTTCATGCGAGAGTGGTTATCCCTCTATGACTCCAAATCAGGAGAAAGAGGATTTTATAGTAGCTTGTCTGCAGAAAAACATACAGAATCATTAAACGAAAGATATAAGAACGAAGATGGCACATTCATTCAGAGAAGGGTGGCAAGAGAAGATTTCGGCACAAATCCTTGCAGCGAAATCATTTTACGATCAAGAGAGTTCTGCAACCTCTCAGAAGTTATTCTCAGAGCCGATGACGATTATAAATCTATCAAGAATAAAGTACGGAATGCAACAATCCTTGGCACTTTCCAATCCACCCTTACAACATTCAAATATCTCAGTAGAGAATGGAAACGAAATTGTGATGAGGAACGATTATTGGGAGTCTCCCTTACTGGAATCATGGACTGCGGACTTACCAACGGAACCGAATCAGGATTGAGAAAACGATTAAACGATTTAAGGGATGTAGCATATGAAACAAACAAAGAATGGGCAGACAGACTCGGAATACCAAGGTCTGCGGCCATTACTTGCGTCAAACCTAGTGGTACTGTTTCTCAGCTTACTGATACTGCTAGTGGTATTCATGCCCGGCATAATCCTTTTTATATCAGAACTGTAAGAGCGGATAATAAAGATCCACTTTGCAAGATGATGAAAGATGCTGGATTTCCTAATGAACCAGATGTGACAAAACCAAATCATACTACAGTCTTTTCTTTTCCTTCTAAAAGTCCAGAAGGAGCAATTTGTAGAAACGATATGAAAGCTTGGGAACAACTTTCATTATGGCACACCTATGCAAAAGAATGGTGTGAACATAAACCAAGTATTACTGTATCTGTCAAAGAAGAAGAGTGGGTGGCTACATCTGCTTGGGTATATGATAATTTTGATGATATTTCGGGAATTTCATTTTTACCATTTAGTGATCATACATATCAACAAGCACCTTATCAAGATTGTTCTAAAAAAGAGTACAATGAATTGTTGAAGAAAATGCCTAAAAATGTTGATTGGAGCCAGTTAGCAAAATATGAAACTGAAGATTTAACTATAGCAAGTCAAGAGTTGGCTTGTACCGCTGAAGGTGGATGTGAAGTAGTGGATATCACACCAACTACCTAAATACAGGAGAAACGTGTTTCAGAAAATCAAAAAAGGGTGGGAAGAAATTTGGTTACCAAGAATTCAAGAAGGTAAAACCAAAATAGAACTGGAACGTGATAGAAAATATGAGGCCAGATGGGTATGGTATCATACTCTTCTGGCAGTAGAATTGTTTGTTATAATCATTATTTTGACCATCATTGCAATAAGGATATAAGATGAACGATTATTTTCACAAGACAACCAAATATAAAATCATAGGATTAAGTATAATGTTCCTAGTATTGATGGTAATTATGGGAACACTTACAAGAGCAAATGATAATCAAACAGAAATAAAAGAAAATCTAGTATTACCATATAGCCCTGCTGATGAAAATTATGAAGCTGGTAAAGCAGGAGATAAAATATATTGGCCATATCCATCATGGCAAATTGTTAGTTGGTCTACTAGATGTATGCAGACTTTTCCTCAACTTGTTCCACAAATTAGAATGAAATTGTGGCCACAAGAGATGTTTCCTTTCTGTGCTTGCATTATGGATCAACTTAGACATGAGTGGGCGTATAAAGATTATATACAAAATTGGAATGAGAATGCACCGAAATCCCCAGCATTAACTAGTTTAGCACAAGAATATGGTGATAGATGTATAGCAAAGGTAGCAAAATATCGTGAAGGTGCTGGTTATTTCCCTGATCCAGATGGTAAGGTTCCCACTACGCCAGGAATGCCTGAACCAGATCCAACATGACCGATTGGAGTGACCGAATTATAGATGAACATCAAAAACGCATCGATGAGATGCGTTATGTATGTGCTACTCAAATGAAATTCGGTCTATATCGGAATCCCGCCTTTAAATTTTATCATTCATTAGGAATAACAGATTTATTTCAAGGATTCAAGAATGGTGATATTGATCTAGGGGTATATCATTTATATTGGGATAAAGAGGCCATAAATACCATAGAATATTACGATCCAAAGACAGGTGAACGTACTAATAATATTAAAGGTGATTGGAGAGAACGATGGTATAATCCTGGCGAAGAGATCAAACCAGTAGGAGGACCATCACCATTTGATCCTGCGAAGGTGACTGCTATGTGGGAAAGAGAGACAAAGAGAAGAATGGAAAAACAGGCACAAAGAGTATTAGAACAAGAATTAGAAAGATTGCAAGACGAACCTTGGAGAAGATTACCTAAACCCTTTTGGGAGGAAGACAACGATGAGTAAATTTTTGATGAAAAATGGCAAAGTATGGGGAATTGTGGGTGATAATGAAAAAGATTCAGAAATAAATAAAGATACAATTGTAACAGATCAATATAAAGAAAGAGATTGGAAGATAGAATATAATGAATTTGGATTAGAGGCAGAAGCAAAGACTATCCAAGGAGATTTAGCAACCTTCACGGGATTAAATAAAAGTAATTTTCCAGTAAATACTGGACTACCTAGACCAAAAGATTTAAAGGTATGGTTTGGTCAAAAATTGTTATGGGATTACACACAGGAAGAACGTGTACCAAATGTAAGAGAGTTAATCAGTCAATTGGGATTAATAGAAGAACGTAACTGGCTAATACAGAAGCATATATAGAAAGAGAGGAACAGGGAGTGCCTATTGAAATCGAATATGAAGAAGACGGGGTAGAAGTAAAGGTGATGTGTGATGCGTGTAGTAGAGACTACACGATAACGTGTGAAGATACAGCTGGATTACATCTATGCCCTTTTTGTGGTAATTATTTAGATGGAGCCACAGAGGAAGGAATAGATCAAGATGAATCGGAAACGAGTAGCTGGGGTTGACTATTCATTAACATCTCCTGCAATATGCATTTATAGTGAGGAAGAAGATGGTGGACATTTTGACTTTGATCGCAGTACTATATATTATTTGGCTAATTCACAAAAACAACAACAACTTGCCTCCGGGTGTGGGTTAGAAAATATAGTTGCTGAACGATATCCTGAATGGAAGACTGAAGAGGAAAGACACGAAAATCTTGCAAATTGGGCATATAATATTGTTCAAGGTTGTGAAGAAGTTTTTCTAGAGGGATATGCTTATGCAACTGTAGGAAAATCTCATGTCAGATCAGTTGCAGAGAATACTGGATTATTGAAAAATAAATTATGGAAAATGAAACTACCATTTAAAACCATACCACCTACAGTTATAAAAAAATATGCCACAGGTAAGGGCTCAGCAAATAAAGAATTAATGTATGAAGCATTTATTAATGAACTTCTTACTCCACCTGATTTACCTTCACTACTTACTCCAAAATCAAAGAAAATTATTAGCCCAGTTAGTGATATTGTAGATTCCTACTTTATCTGTAAGTATGGTCTAGAGGGATTCATTACATGAAAGACAGTAAATACGAACACCAGAGATTTCAGTATAAGTATTCTAAAAACTCTGGTGTAGTAGAAGATATATATGTTTCTTATATGGAGAAGTTGATTGAACCTTCTAATAGAGAATTATATGAATGTGTAAAAACTAGTCAACTTGATAATAAAATAGGAAATGTTGAAGCTGGTAAAAGCGGAAATGCTACTGGATGGAATGTAAGCATAGAACAACAGGCATTCTATCTTTTAACTAGAGGAATTCAAACAATAGTATCAGATTTGTTATCTTCATTAACTGATGGACAACAACCAGATATTCCTGCAGCATATTATCCAATGAATTCTTGGGGAGTAATTTATCAAAAGGGAGGACAAGCATTAGTACATAATCATTTTCCTGCATTATGGAGCTCAGTATATTACATTAAAGCAGAATCTAAAGATTCGCCATTATGTTTTCCAGATTTTGATTGTGGAATACCACCTGAAACTGGATATGTTGTAAATTTTCCTGCATATATGTGGCATTATGTACCAGAATTAAAAGAACAAGAAGATAGGGCCGTCTTTGCAGTGAATTGGTTATATTGTGATGCAACATTAAGAGATTGTATGTGGAACAGTGCGCAATGGCACAATGAACGCCAAGTACGTGGTAATATGCCACCTAGTCCTTGGTTAGAAAAAACAGAAATGAAGACTAGAGAACATACTTCTATAACACATATACCAACCTTACACGAAGGAGCTTATGCCAATCGATCTAAAAGACCTCATAGAGAAGCATGAAAAGAAGTTTGGAAAACATGAAGAAACCCCTGTAATTCCTACTAGTTATGGGGTAACTAAAGAGAAGAAGTCAGAATACAATAAAACGTATTATGAGAAGAATAAAGATCGGTTAGCAGAGAAGTGGAAAAATGATCCAAAAAGGAAAGAGAAGTTAAGGGAGTATTATAAAAATAATAGAGAGAGAATACTTGAACGTGCTAAGAGATGGAATGCTAAGAATAAAGAAGCACGTAAACTGATCGTGGAAAGATCGAAAAAGAAATCATCAAAAGAATATTGGCAAATAAAGAATAAATAATTATGAATGTGAAAGAATTTAAAGAGATAGTTGAGGCAAGCAATTATATCTCAAGTGTCGGTGAATATGTTATTAGGAAATTTAAAACAAGTGACAATTATATCCTAATTGACAAAATAGGTGATTTTATAGTCATTGAGAATGACAAGGTAGATGGGATATGTTCAGCAATTTGGACTGATGTACAATCGAAGGAAATGGTAAATTGAAACATATCAGAGAGAAACGTAAAAAAGAATGTCAAAGAATAGTCGGTGAATTACTACGTTTAAGACATGACCATGTACTAAAAGCTGAGAGTGCTCAGATTGACCACATATATAAACGCATTTGGGAAATGCAATATAAAGGACTATTACCAGAATTGGATATAGCAGCACATTATGATAGGGATACAAGAGATTCTACCGATTAAATTATATCGGTTTCATTATGAAGGTGACTTGGATAGTGTTATTGATTATGTATTTGAGTTAACCCACCAACAACATGAAGAATGGGGATTACTGAATGTTAAAGACCCTAATCCCTTTTCAGTAATGAATATAGTCACTCCTGACTTTATGAAACGATTCCCCGAATTATTTAAATTTATGTTAGATTCAGTACATGAAGTGACTGAATATGAAAAGTGGCAACATCCAGAAATGTTTATGTCACAAATATGGACAAACCTACAGAGATTTCCAGACCAAGGACATACAAGACATACTCATCCAAATGCAGTATGGTCTTCTCTTTTTAATGTATATGGACATGAACCTAATCATGTTACAATATTTCATTCTGGCACACCTAGTGGAGATGAGGATGCTGCCTATAGTCAACATCACTATACAAATAAACGATTTCATCCAGAGGCAGCAAGAATGTTGCAAATGAGTCCAGAAGGTCCTACTGATAGAGTAAATTTTGAAGGGGTGACACATAAACCAGGAGATTTTATAGTTTTTAGATCATTTATACCTCATTCAGTACCACCATTTCAGCCACAAAATGTTCAAGATATGAGAATAACTATGTCTGCAAATTTTTGGCCATATCAGAGTGGTAGGTCTGATAGAGCAACTTGGTTAAGGGTCATACCAGATTATGAAACAATACCACCAAGTGGTATGGATAGGGGAACAGGTTGGGAAGATGATAAACGTATTGAACGAGAACGGCAAGAGCTTATGGAAAGGGAAGGACGAGAAACAGGCACGCAAGGCAATACGAACCCTTCAGAATGAAGGACATAATATTATTGTATATGATTGTATAAAACCTAGATTAAGTCCATTCAAAAGAATTTGGTAAAAACAGTTGACATATATTACTCTTTGTGGTATAATATAATTACAATAGAAAAGGAGTTTATATGTGGGATATTGTTGAAAGAGTCGTAGACGAAAATACTAGATCAGTATGTGAAATGATGTCTGGCAACTGTACCAATATAGGTAAACACGCAGTTCTAGAAGCGGGGGAGAAGATAGATCATTTCTTTATGATGAAAGAAGCATCATTGGGTTTTTTAACAGATCAAAAAGATAGTCCTTATCCTTGGATGATGGCTGCTTGTGCAGTAAGTGGGGCTATGCCTTTGTGTTTAACATTTTTTGGAGTATTATGGCTAGACCCATAATGGAAACAATACCAATATTTCCACAATACCTATGGAGATTTGATATACGTGACCGATTGAATTGGAGAGATTTAAAAGAAAGATCCAGAGCAGTACGATATAATCCAGAACACAAGTTACAAGGATATAAATCAAATATTGCAGGGTGGCAGTCCAATACTGATTTATTCATGGATGGTAAGGGGTTTGAAGATTTAAGGTCGGCACTAATAGACTGTCATATAGAGATAGTAGAACAAGTAGGTTTACAAGGATATTGGGCAATAAATGCAATGTGGTGTAATGTGAATTATCCTCATTCACAGAATTCCATACATCATCATGCTCACAATCCAAATGAAGATTGTGATAATTTAATATCTGGTGTAGTATGGATAGATATACCATCTGAAAATTCTGGTCGATTGAGAATGTACAATTGTCGTTGTCAACAAGAACTATATGGGTGGTTTAAGGACTCCCGTAAGATCGCTGAAATGGCATATTTTGATATTGAACCACAAGAGGGTATTGCATACTTTTTTAATGCTGGAAAGATGCATGATGTATCTGAGAATTTGTCTGGTGAAAATCGTATATCTTTTTCATTTAATTTTGAGGTGGTAGCACCAGAAAAAGCCAAACAACATATGTTGGAAACAGGTAACAACCAATGGCGTAAATGAATATATAAAATGGATGTAGAACAAATTACTGTATTTCCTCAATATGTATGGAAATTCAATACGAAATTAGATTGTGAAGAACTAGAAAAACGATGTATTGAAACATACCACAAGGAAATGGAAAATTGTCAATTCTATTCTAATGTAGGTGGATGGCAATCTCCTGTGGATATGTACAAAGAGGGTAAAGGGTTTGAGGATGTAAGAGATGTTTTAATTGACAGAATGTGTATAGTATGTCAGGCTTATGATATGAGAGGCCATTGGGCACTTAATTCTTTATGGATAAATTTAAATTATCCAGACTCATTTAATCGGCCACATGACCATCTTAAAGAAAAGGAACAAGCTGTCAATTTATTGTCTGGTGTATTGTGGATAACGATACCAAAGGATTCTGGACAGTTTCAATTTGTTAATTGTGACTGTCAACAAGAATTACACGAATATTTTGATAATGAAAATACAAGAAATTTTTCCAAACATGATATCACTCCAAGTGAGGGTGAAGGATACATATTCAATGCTTCTAAGAAACATTTAGTTACTAGAAACGAGTCTGAATTAACTAGAATTTCTATGTCGTTTAATTTTGAAATACTTGATCCACAAATGACGAAGGAAGCAGGAATAAAGGGTGATCAAGTTGTACTGTTTAACAAATAATATATAAGGGGGAAATAAAATTGGCCAAACCAAAGAAATTAGCATCTGTTGAAAGAAAGACACCTACACCTAAACGAACTAGTATAGGAAGGTCTAATAAATCTAGACCAAAAAACAAACATAAGCGAGCAGCTTGGAAGAGATATCGTGGCCAAGGCAAATAAGAAAGTTAAAGAATGGGAATCAAAGTCAACGGTAAGGTTGAATAATGGAAAATATTTTGATATTTTTACAGTACTAACTTATACACCTTTTGATGGAGGTAAAGGATGGATAGTCAAACTGGGGCCGGAGAGAGCGACGCCGGAGGAATAGAGTATGAAGATTGTGTTGTGTGTGGCGATAAAACTAATGTTAAAGTCGATACACATATTGATTTTAGACATGGGTACATAGAGGGGTCAGGACAATTGTGTTCTAGATGCCACTATACCAAAAAAACATATCTGGTTGATGGATATATGGAGTTTTCGTAATGAGAATTGAAGATGATGTTAAACTTGATTTTAGTGATGTACTGATAAAACCAAAGAGATCCACCTTAATCTCACGTAAACAGGCCCAGTTAGTTAGACAATTTACATTCCGTCATTCAAAACAAGAGTGGGAAGGTATTCCCATAATTGCATCCAATATGGATCATACTGGAACAATGGATATGTATGTAGAATTGGATGAATATGGGATGTTGACTGCATTATGTAAGTTTGTTGAATTTCCTAATACACCACCAATTAAGTATAATCTCATACAAACAATTGGGTTAGATCAAGATTTAGATGATATAGACTATGATTCTAAATGGATATGTCTTGATGTAGCAAATGGTTATACAGAGAGGTTCATGGATTTTGTCGAAAAGATGAGAAAACATGAAGCAACCAAAGACAAAATAATCATAGCAGGAAACGTATGCACACCAGAAGCAACAGAACAGATAATTCTAGCGGGAGCCGATA
>MDTE01012710.1_pt1 | contig 14799 bp, 17 predicted proteins | sample 811231 | NCBI WGS metagenome assembly MDTE01 (sample SAMN05326651, study PRJNA326480) | marine metagenome | isolation source: seawater | place: Indian Ocean: Red Sea | collected 2010 | reverse complement strand
TAATAACTTCCCAAACGATAGAAAACCTTACGGTGACCAGTTCGTGTCTACGGAAGAAGTTATTGCAGTTGCAAGACAACTCAATGAGTTTGTAAACGAGAAATAACCATAAATAGTATTATGGCAGACCCAATAATAAACAAATCACTTTTAGGTAAGAATAATTTTAGATTACTTATTGACAAGATTCCGAATGTGGAATTCTTTGTTAAGACAGTAAATATCCCAGGCTTAACTTTCACCGAAACAGTTGCACCTGCTGGCATAGGTTTAGATGCATTCTTCCCAGGCGATAAAGTTTCTTTTGATACCCTCTCGGTAGGATTTCTTGTTGACGAGGATTTAGGAAACTTCAAAGAGATTTTTGATTGGATGGACAAGATAGTTCCAGTTTCAGACCCAAGTGCATATAAAAATTATGTAGGTTCTCAAACTACGGCAACTGGTGAACAATCAACTATTGATAATGCACTCGCACAATATTGTGATATTACATTGGTCACTAATACTAATAAGAACATACCCAATAAGTTCTTTAGGTTTCATGATGCATTCCCTATCTCACTAAGTGGGATAGAATTGGAATCAGGTGCAGACGGTGAGACAGTTCTTGCAACAGTTGAATTCAGGTTTACATACTACGAAATAAAATCCACTTCCTAGATTACCATAAATATGGTATAATAGTATATTATGACACTCGATGAATTGAAAGCAGAGTGGAAACAGGACTGTGAAATAGACGATATCGAACTAGATAAATCGTCATTAGAACTACCCAAACTCCACGCAAAATACTCAGAATATCTAACAGACGCAGTCGTTAGACATAAAAATCTTCAGCTTAAATATTCCATGTTATTGAAAGATAAATGGTTGTGGTTCAATGGTAAAATGGACGAAGAAACAATCAAAGAAAAAGGTTGGAGTGACGACCCATTTGACGGTCTTAAGATTATGAAAAATGATATGCAAATATTTTTCAATGCAGATAAAGACTTACAAAAGTTAAATGCACAAACAGAATATCAACAAATCCAAATCGACTTCTTAAAAAGGTGTATGGAAAATATTACATGGAGACACCAAACAATTAAGAATACAATCGAATGGAGAAAGTTCATGGCGGGTTCATGATAGAAACACTTGCACAAGTATTAATGGTGGTTTCCGTTATGTTAGGAATAGCTATCATATGGTATGAGGAAATTATAAAATGATTTATCATTCTTATTGTTGTATACTACCAAAATTCATGACCAAGGAAGAGGTAGATTATATACATGGATACTCTAGAAGTCTTCCTATTAACGAAGCAAGAATAGGTGGTTATGTGACCGATTCAGATAGTCACCAATCTAGATTCACAGATAAAACTGGTTATGGTAATAGTGAGATAAGACAATCTACTAATAAGTGGATAGACCACAATGACGAAAAGTTTCGAGTCGATATAAAACAAAAAATATTTGACGGTATGGTTCAAGCAAATGAACAGTGTAATTGGCGTTATGAAATAACTGATATGGAACATTGGCAATATACAGTTTATGAAGCTCAAGAAGATAAACCAACTGGTGACTTTTATACATGGCATACAGACGCAGGTGCAGACCCATATTCAGATGGGACAATAAGAAAGATATCATGTTCAGTTCAACTATCAGACCCCGATGATTATGAAGGTGGTCATTTCCAGTGGATTGAATCTGCAAAAGTTTTTGACCGTATCAAAAAAAGAAATGGTGATATTAGATTAGACGAATTGATTCACACTGCACCTATGAGTGGAAGAGAGTTAGGTTCACTAATTGTTTTCCCTTCTTGGTTGCACCATCAAGTCACACCAGTCACCCACGGAGTAAGAAAATCTCTAGTAGTATGGAACAAAGGATGGCCTCTGAAATAATTCTAAAGAAGGTCGATGAGGTCTTCATGAAAGTAGAATGTGATGACGGTCTTGCTAGAGACTTGTTTGACTTCTTTTCTTTTACAGTTCCAAATGCAAAGTTTATGCCCTCAGTTAAGAATAGATACTGGGACGGTAAGGTTAGACTCTTTTCAATCAAAACACATAAGATATACATTGGATTACTTCCGTATGTGGACGAGTTCTGTAGAGAAAGAGGATATGATATTGTAGGTATAAACGATATCATTGGTGATAAAGAAAGACAACCTGATGAGAACTTCATACAAGAACTAGGATTACCTTTTGAACCTAGAGATTACCAGTTAGACGCATTCAGAACTGCAGTACAATATGGTAGACAACTATTACTTTCACCCACTGCAAGTGGTAAGTCATTAATCATTTATTTACTTGCAAGATATTACAATAAGAAAACTGTCGTTATAGTTCCTACAACTTCTCTTGTAGAACAAATGGCAAAGGATTTTAAAGACTATGGATACGATAAAGAAATTTGTAAGATTTATAGTGGTCAGCCTGTATTTGATTCAGACATCACGATTACAACATGGCAGTCATTTAGTAAGGCTCCTAAAAATGTCATGGAAAAATTCGAGGTTGTCTTCGGAGACGAAGCACACCTCTTCAAAGCAAATGTCCTCAAAGGAATCCTCGAAAAAATGAAAAACACTGCAATTCGTTTTGGTACTACAGGAACCCTTGACGGTTCAGAGTGTCATAGATTGCAACTAGAAGGATTGTTTGGCCCAGTCAAAAAAGTAGTATCAACAAAAGAATTGATAGACGAAGGTACTATTGCAAATTTATCTATCGATTGTGTCATACTATGTCATACTAAACAGAAGAAAATGACATACCAAGAAGAGATGGATTATCTTGTTTCTAATGATGCAAGAAATGAATTCATCTGTAATCTTGTGTACAGTTTAAAGGGAAATACACTCGTATTATTTCAATATGTCGAAAAACATGGAGTTCTTCTACATGAGAAAATGTCTAAGAGACTGGGTGAAAACTTACACTATGTGTATGGTGGAACAGACACGGAAGACAGAGAAGCTGTTAGAGAGATAGTAGAGAAGGCAGAGAACGATACCATACTTGCATCTTATGGAACCTTTTCTACAGGTGTAAATATAAAAAGGATTGATAATATTGTATTTGCAAGTCCGTCTAAATCAAGAATACGAAATCTCCAATCGATTGGTAGAGGTCTTCGTAAGACAGACGGTAAAGATAAATTGAGACTGTTCGATATTGCTGATGATTTACAATGTGAGAATTATACATTGAATCACCTCAAAGACCGTATAAATATATACAATGAAGAAAGATTTAACTACGAGATAAAACAGTTCAATTTAAATGACAAGACCTAAAGACATAGTCCCAACACAATACGAAGTTTTAAAATTACTGAACGGCACAGAAGTTGTCGGTATGACTAGAGATACAGGAAACGGTATAGAGATTACATTACCTATGATATGTAAACTCGAAGTTGTTGCACCAGCTGGTAATACTACCCTTGCAACATTTTATCCTTATGCACCTCTATCTGCAGATGCAACTGTTTTACTTCCATTAGATATTATTGCACATAGAAATAATATGAATGAACAATTCGTACCGTACTATGACGAAGCCTCCTCTAGGTGGTTCGACATGGTCGAAAATAAATCAATACCATTAACAGGTGACAAAAAACAAGTTAGGAAAGCATACCTAGATAGAGTTGTTAGAGACCTTATGGAAGCAACTGGTGGCCCAATAACTGAACAAGAACAAAGAATGTTGGAAAGATTCGAGGAAGAAGAGTGGTCAATGGAAGACGAAGTTCTTGCAGACTTTGAATCTGCACTTGCACCAACAGACAAGAAAAAAATTCATTAGAAAAATATTTCTTAGACTTTCAATTCATATATATACTATCGATAATTTATGGTGATAGTACATCATAAGTATTCTTTATAACTTTAAAAACGGAAATAACCATGACACAAGCAATACTTGGAATTGCAAAGGGCATGGTGGTGAGACTCGAAAACATTATTGAGACAAAGATTATATCAATGTTAATAGAAGCAGTAGAATTTCTAACACTGATGCTCCTTCCAATTTTTATACCATTAGGCATAATGCTCCTATCGGGGTGGACTTTATAATGTCCCGTGAAAGGATGGAAACGATAAGAGATGGTCTAGAAGTCACAGCACTTGTAGCCATCTTTTGTCTATCTTTATTTGGAGTGAACTCTCATGTCCTATAGAAAATACGACCCAGTTTGGAAAAGGTGGGAGACAGTTCCTTCTGCAGTAGACGATGCAGCCGATGTTATGTCAGGGTACGAAACTCAATTATCATTAAATCTAAACAAACCAGCAGACGCAACCCCCGAAGAAGCTCAAGAATGGTATGAGACAGAACTAAAGTGGTGGGGAGACCGTCAACTTCATATCGTTGCAATTGCAGTAGTCATTCAGATGTCTGCACTAGCTTTTATGGGTGCAATTATGCTACTAAACCAACAGGCATTCGGGTGAAATATCTAATCTACGCCGCAATACTAATACCTTGGGAGTTAGGAATCGTTCTCCTATTCAGTCTCGTATGAAGCAATATATAGTATATGCAATGTTAGGAATGTCGTTCTCATATATGGTGAATGGAGATTTAGACCGAATGGGACGGGGTGCAGAAATGAAATATGCACTCATAAGAAATCAATCCCTTCTAATATAGTACCCTCAGCGGGAACATATTCATTTTATCATGGATTTCTCATTTGACAAGGCACTTTTCTAAAAAAACTTTATTTAATAAATATTAAAAAGCCCCTTACAATCTGTGGATTTTAGAGTATAATAGATACATGACTACGAAAAAAGACCCTAAAAAAGCAGAACACTATGTTAACAACAAAGAGTTCACTTTGGCAGTCTCCGAGTTTAACGAAAAAGTAAAACTTGCAGAATCAAAAGGCGAAGAGCCACCTAGAATGACTGAATATATCGGTGAGTGTATCTATAAGATTGCAACCCGTTTATCCACTCGTCCTAATTTTATAAATTATACATACCGTGACGAAATGATATGTGATGCAATTGAAAATTGTATTCAGTATATCGGTAATTTCAATACGGAAAAGTCAAACAATGCGTTCGCATATGTCACTCAAATTTGTTATTATGCATTCCTTCGAAGGATACAAAAGGAGAAGAAACAGGTTTTCATTAAACAGAAATCTATCGAAGAATCTAATATAACTATGGACGCTTATACAACCATAGACGGGGAACATGACCCAACTCTTACAAACACTAATGTAGAGTGGATGCAAGAGCATATGAATCGGGTTGAATACGAACCAAGAAAATCAAAAAGACAAAAGAAAGTAAAAGAGAATACTAATTTAGAAAAATTTACTGAATGAAGATAGCAATACTTAACGACACTCATGCTGGTGTCCGTGGTGATATGGTTGCAATGGCCGATTACCAAGGACGATTTTATAATGAAGTTTTCTTCCCATATCTAAAGGAGAATGATATCACTCACATATTACATTTGGGTGATTACTTTGATAGAAGGAAGTATGTAAACTTTTCAACATTAAAATCTAATCGTGAACATTTTATAAAACCTATGTTGGAACATGGTATATCCATGGATTTGATTATAGGTAATCACGATACTTATTTTAAAAATACAAATGAAGTAAACTCTCCCGACCTTTTATTATTCGAGTCAGATAATATCAATGTTATCCAAGAACCCGAGGTAAGAGAATATGACGGATTGAATATTGCACTTGTTCCATGGATTAATTCTGAGAACTATGCAGATTCAGTAGAGTTTCTTATGTCTGCAAATGCACCTATTTGTATGGGACACTTCGAATTTGAAGGTGCGTTAATGCACCCAGGCATGACTTGTCAACATGGACTAGACCATTCATATGTAAAGAGATTTGAAAAAGTTTATAGTGGACACTTCCACCAAAAATCAGAGTTTGCAAATATAAAATATCTTGGTTCTCAAATGCAGTTTACTTGGTCAGATTTTGGAGACGAAAAATTCTTCCATATCTTTGATACTGAAACAAGAGAAATGGAACCAGTTCATAACCCTTTAAAAATTTTCGACAAAATTTTCTATGACGATACAAAGGAGACTTTTGAAACACTTGTTAACAAAGACTATTCTTCTGTGACAGGTAAGTTTACAAAAGTTATTGTTGTAAATAAAGACAACCCGTATTGGTTTGATGCATTCTTAGATAAGATACATGCAGCTTCTCCATTACATTTACAAGTCGTAGACGATAATAAACATATGGACTTAATGGACGATGCAGATGTTGAAAATGTTGAGGATACATTGACTATACTAACAAAGTATGTCGATAGTATGGATATTCAAGGTAAGAAAAAGCCTCTTACAGAATTAATGACTTCGTTGTATAATGAGGCATTAGATGAACATACTTTTATATGATAATATTTAAAGAAGTAAGATATAAGAATTTACTATCATCAGGAAACAAGTTTACAACAATTAAACTTAACGATGCACAATCAACACTTATACTAGGTGAGAATGGTGCTGGTAAATCTACATTATTAGATGCATTGTGTTATGCATTATATGGTCGTGGGTTTCGTAATCTAAAACGAGACCTATTAATAAATTCAATTAATACAAAAGAACTTGTAGTTGAACTTGATTTTTCAATCGGTAATAAAGACTACAAATTAATCCGTGGCGCAAAACCAAATAAATTTGAAATTTGGTGTAATGACATTTTGTTAAATCAAGATGCAAGTGTTAGGGATTATCAAGAACACTTAGAGAATAACATACTTAAAATGAGTTATCGTTCATTCACTCAAGTGGCTATCCTAGGTTCTGCAAACTTTACTCCGTTCATGCAACTTAGAGCAAAGGACAGAAGAAAGTTAGTAGAAGACCTTTTGGATATTACTATTTTTACAACTATGATGCAGTTGTTGAGGAAACGAAAATCTAATCATGCATTAGATGTGAAAGAGAATCAACATGAGATTGCAATTCTTGAAGAAAGGATTAGTGGATTAAATAGTCAGATAGATGCACTCCGTGAAAACCGTGATGAAAAAATATTGAAATTTGAGACTACCATTAATCAAACTCAAACCAATATCGACAAACTATTAGGAGAGGTTGATGAAAAGACGAAAAATGTGGTGGAGAAAACACGACTTATCACGGATAAAAATACTACGGAAGATAGACTTAAACAAACGACAGACTTGGAGTCTCAACTCGAAAGAGCTAGAAAGAAAGCAATTGCAGACATTAAATTCTATGAAGACAACGACAACTGTCCCACATGTAAACAGGACTTAACAGGTGAACACAAAGAGAAATGCATTCAGGAAAAAAATCAAAAGGTTGCAGAAATCAAGGAGGCGGTGTCAACACTCGACAGCCAAATCGGAGAACTCCATGATAGAATCCAAACCATTAATACAGTCCAGTCCGAAATAGACGAGATACAAAGAGAGATAGGTCTTTCACAAACAGAGATTGTTTCTAATCAAAAGTACATTTCTAAACTTCAAAAAGAGATTGAATCTCTTGAAGAAGAACAAGAAGGTAATTCAGATGCACATGAACAAGTTTTAAAAGCTGAAGATGATTTACATACACTAACGAAAAAGAAACAACACCTTGCAGACAATGGTCACTATCTAGAGATTGCAACTCTATTACTAAGAGACCAAGGTGTGAAAGAAAAGATTATCAAACAGTATGTTCCTATCATGAATAAACTTATTAATAAGTTCCTTGCACAATTAGAATTCTATGTTGGATTCGAACTGGACGAAGCCTTTGAAGAAACAATCAAATCTAGATTTAGAGATGTGTTCAAATATGAAAACTTCTCTCAAGGTGAGAAAATGAGAATCGACCTTGCACTTCTTTTCACATGGAGAGCAGTTGCAAGAATGAAGAATTCAGTAAACACTAATCTATTGATTTTAGACGAAGTGTTTGATAGTTCACTTGACGCAAGTGGTACAGACGAATTCATGAAAATGTTAAACACCTTGACAGAAAAGACAAATGCATTTATTATATCCCATAAAGGAGATATATTATATGACAAATTTGAACATGTCATTAGATTTGAAAAGTACAAAAACTTCTCAAGGATAGCAGAATAATATAAATAGTATTATGAAATCTTTTCAAGAATATACACAAACAGGAAATAATCTAGTATACTCAACGAGACCCCTCGTAGAGGAGAAAGATATTGAAAAACTGATTAAGGGATATAAACCCGAGGTTGGTGGTAAGTCTGTTAAGACATATCTAATTAGATATGAAAGACCTTCACAGGTTGCAAGTGATTTTGAAAAGATTAAGAAAGTATTAGACAAAGAAGGTATCGGTTATTCAATGGATACCTCTAAGTCCTCAAAAGGAACCATTGTCATACCCGATGATAAGATAACCCATAAGATATACTTTAAACCGTCTAAGACGGCTTCTAAGGGGCCAACAGGTGCAGAGTGGGAGTCTATCATAGCAATAGGTGTGAATAAGATTAAAGGTAAAGCATGGGACACTGGTAGAGAATGGGAAGTAGGTGGAAAGTTTTGGGAAGAATATGGTGACATAGGTATTAAAATCGGTAAAGATTTTATAAGTCAAATAGGTGTAGATAAATTAGAAGGTACAGGACAAAGTTCTGCTTCCCTAAATCCAAAATGGAGAGGTACTAATAAGACACCAAAGACAGATATCAAATCCAGTAAACATAATATCTCATTAAAGAAAGCTGGTGGTTCACAACTTATGTCGGGAAGTAAAGACGAAGTTATATCTACAGTAGAAGCTGCACAGGAAACATTTGGTGCAGCCAATCCAAAGGCAGTACAGAACTTAGTAAGTATAATGGAAAAGAAACTTGTTAAGTTATCTGAGACTGATTCAGTGAGTTCAATAGATAGTCTAAGAGATAAAGAAAAATTGTCCGATAAAGAAGTGGAACAGATTGCAGAATTAGATTCAGTAAGAATAGGTGCAAAGGAAATAGAACAAGAGTTCAATAAAGTATTTGCAAGTAAAGAATTTTTAGGACACTTTTGTTTCGAAGCTGCAACAGGTAATATAAAGTTTAAAGATAGTTGGCCAAGTGCAACAGTTGTCTGTACTTTTAATCCCGATAAAGCAACTTTATCAGATGTTTTATTTTTAGATTCACCCGAAGGTGCTGGTGTCAAACTTGCAAGTGGTAATCAGTTTTATGTTTCATTCAAATCAACAGCTGGTTCTGCACCATATCTTGCAATGAGAAGTAAAAAGAAAAGTAAGAAAGCAATGGCACAAGCAATGTCGGAAGATACACTTCCTTCATTAAAAACAATATTAGTTGAAGAGATGTCTAAGGGTGGATTACTTACAGAAGAACTGCAACAACTAGATGAGTTTGCATTGTTAAATAATTTGAAACAAAAAATATCTGATTTCGGAAGTAATATAAAAAGAACTGTTTTGAATGTTTGGAAAAACATAATGGAAAGAATCAAAAGAGCATTAGCTATGATTGCAAGATTAGGTAAGAAGGCTCTAGCTTCTTTAAGAAAGTTTTTTGGTTTAGATATCGCAGGAGCAAAGTTAACAAGAACAGGGGGAGTATATCCCGTAGATAGTTTAATATTTAATAGTTAATATGTATGAATTAGTTGAAGAGGCCACCAAGGTCTTAAGAGAACCCACAGACGAGTTTGATTTTAAAAACCCACCCGAAGACCCTAAAGAGGTTGAAAAGAACCTTGGTGAGGCAATGGAAAGGTTTGGTGGTTTAGGATTATCTGCAAATCAATTAGGTTTGAATTACAGAGTATTTGTTATGAGAACTGCAGATAGTGGTATCAAAGCATTCTTTAATCCCGAGATAACAAAACTATCTCAAGAAACAGAACTTATGAAAGAAGGGTGTCTCTCTTTCCCCGATATATACTTAATGATAAAGAGACCTAAAGCTATAGAATTTGATTACACAGATTCAGAAGGTGAAAGACAAACTTTACAATTAGAAGGAATTGGTGCAAGGTGTGTACAACATGAATGTGACCATTTGAACGGTATCATTTTCCTTCAAAGAGCCTCTCGATTTAAAATAGAAAGAGCTTTAAAAGCAAGACCTAAAGAGAGACAAAAGAGAATTAATTATGAGCGCAGAATGGAAATTGTTAGACAACTCCAAAGTGTACAATCACAAAGTGATTCCGATACTGACGGAGGAGGAGTCGAAACACCTGATAAGGTGGCACAACAGTCATAAACATTTAGAATCTGTAGGTTCTAATATAGATTATGCTGGAGTTAGAAAACTTCATATCAAAAACGAATATATCCGTCAACTTTTTCAAAAAGTAGAAAATCATTGTATAGGTGAAATCTATAAAGCAACAGGTAAAGTATTCTATCCCGAAATGGCTGCACTCAATAGGTGGCATAAAGGTGGACACCAAGACCCACATTTAGACACATATTCAAATCAAGAAGTAAACTTAAATCCCAGTGTGGAGAAAGAAGTAGAAGAAGGTAATGAAAAACCTTCTAGAGAATGGACTGTTATTGTATATCTAAATGATGATTACAGTGGTGGTGAAACTTATTTTCCACCCTCAGATTATTATCCCTTTGGTACACAAATAGAACAAGAGGTTGGAAGTGGTGTTCTGTTTCAAGGTATATATCATGGCCATGGAGTCTTCAAAGTACGAAGAGGATATAGACATACAGTTTCAGTATGGTTTACAGAAGATATAGAAAAAGCCATGACTCAAAGACCAGTTTCAGATTTAGGATATAACGAAAATACAATCAGAGGTAATCTCAACTTCAATCTTGACGATGGTCTGTTCCAAAGTGATGTCACTCAAGACAAACAAAAGTGGATAGACTATAAAAGAAAATCCCTACAAAATTTCAAATAACCCCCATTCGTCCATGTAGTTCAACTGGATAGAACAACGGTCTTCTAAACCGTAGGTTGGAGGTTCGAGTCCTCCCATGGACGCCAACTCATGCCTTGACAATGCCTTAGCTTTTTTAGTATAATGTAAGCATGAGTAATTTAGTAAACGACACAATATTAGATAATATCTCAGATGATGTTTGTGCATTGTATGATGACAAAGGTGTTTGGGGTGTTATTGACGCGATACAAAAAGACTTTGGTGCAGATAAGGTAGTTTATTCTAAAGACGATGATGACCATATTGATACTTTGATTCAATTAAGGTTCGATTCTTTAGGTGACTAAGCCTTGACAATGCCTATAGCTTTTTGAGATAATATAAACATGACAGAGAATATCAGAACCCAAAAAGACAACCTTGCAAGACTAATGGCAGGGGAAAATTTGACAGTTGTGCATAGGAGAACTCCTACTGCATACTTTGACCTTAAAAACAGATTGCTATGTTGTCCTATATTCAAGGAAGATATCTCTGCAGAACTTTATGACCTATTCATGGGTCATGAGGTTGGTCATGCATTATGGACTCCATATGAAGGTGTTCACTCTGCAGTGACTAAAAACAAAACTCTAAAAGGATATCTCAATGTTATTGAAGATGTCAGAATTGAGAGAAATATCAGAAACAAATATCAAGGATTAAGAAGGTCTTTCTTCACTGCATACAATGAACTCATGGAAATGGATTTCTTTGGTGTCAAAGGTAAGAACCTTCAAGAACTTTCTTTGATTGACAAAATCAACCTAATCACAAAATGTGGTTCTAGAATTCAAATCAAACTTTCTAAAGAGGAACAATTCTTCCTAGACTGGTCTATGAAGTGTGAGACTTGGGAAGAGGTTGAAGAATGTGCAACTGCAATCTACGAGTGGTCAAAAGAAAACGAAACAAGAACTGAGGCTGACGAACAATTAGTTCCTCAAATGTTTGACATTGGTGATGACGAAGAGGACGAAGACGGAGAAGAAGAAAATCAAGGTGAGTCTTGGGACGAGTCATATGATGATTCAGAAGAGGAACAAGAAGAAGACAATCTTCCCGAGGTTCCTCAAGAAACTACTGGAAGTGGTGACCAAGATTCAGAAGAAGGTGAAGAGGAAGACGAAGAAGAGTCAGACAGAAAAGAAACTGGTGGAACTGGTAATGTCAATGCTAAGGGAAGACCCGAAGAGTATGACAGTGAAGACGGTGCAAGAGAGTCTATCACAGAACACAATGCACATAACAATGAAGAGAAATTCATTTCTGATACTAATGTAGTTAGAACTCAGATTGATTTACAAGGAAAAGGATTCAAGAAACTTGTCTCTGATTCTCTTTATGATTACAAACTGGTTCTAGAAGACTGGAAAGAATACTACGAAAAAATTGCAGTCAACGATTCTTACTATGCAAACAGAATTGATTCTACTAAGAAGAGAGCTCTTCATACTTACAAGAAACTAGAGTCTAAGAACAAAGCCATTATCAATCACATGGCTAAAGAATTTGAAATGAGACAAACTGCTCTTGCTTCGAAACATGCATTTACTGGTAAGACTGGTAAATTGGATATGAACAGACTTGCAAAGTATCAGATTGTTGAAGATGTTTTCAAAAGAGTCACTTACTTGCCAGACGGTAAAAACCATGGTGTCAACATTATGTTGGACTGGAGTGGTTCTATCTGCAATGAGGTTCAAGACTTACTAGAACAGACTTTCATTCTTACAATGTTCTGCAGAAAAGTTAACATTCCTCACAGAGTGTATCTTTTCTCAGACAACATTTCTAAGAAAAAACTTGACAGTGAGGATACTGAATACTGGAGAAACAGAGATGGATACCTCGTTGAAATTTTCTCTAACGAAATGAATTCAAAAGATTACAAAGAAATGTTCATAAACATGTCTACTCTTTGGAACTTCTACTTCACAGACAATATCAGATATGGAAGAGGTGGGAGCTTTGCAAAGAAACTTGAAGCTTGGAACAACTGGTTCGAAGGTTGTACTTATGTTGACCCCGACCAAGGTGGTTGGATTGACATGCCTACAGATGTGTATCCAACTTCAAAATACAGTTTGGGTGGAACTCCACTGGATACTACACTGGTTGCAATGAGAGGTTTACTTCCTCAGTTCAACAAAGCTTACGGGATTGAGAAATCAATTTTGACAGTTATCACAGACGGGTACTCACACTCTGCTGACATTCTCAACTTGAATGACCAAGAGAGAGCAGAACAAAAAGAACAAATGGGTGACCTAGACAGTTGGGACACTAATCAAGAAAGAGATATTATTGACCCTATCAACGGAAGAGTTTACCCTTACGAAGTGAAAGAGAGAAGATACTACAGAAACGATTTCAAGAAGACTCAGAATCTTCTAGACTGGGTATCTAAAACTACTGGTGTGACTGTCACTGGATACTTTGTTTGTGGGAGAAAAGGTGACATGGTCAACTTACTACAATCATGTGGTGAGATTGAACACACTTACGACCATGATGGTTCAATCCAAGCAATGTGGACAAAGGCTAGAAAAGAAGGTGTTGTAATCAAAACTCACGGATACAACAAATTGTTCTTGACCTCTGCTTCAAACCTTGGAACTGAGGGTACTGATAGTTTAGATGACGAATTGATAGGTGCAAAGAAAGCGACAATCCTATCGAGGTTCAAAAAGAATCAGAATGCAAAAACCACTTCAAGATTTTTGACAAATGAGTTTATAAAGGAGATAGCGTAATGCCACATTTGAGAGTAGACGATGCATACTACGAAAGAATCCCTAGTACAGACTTGGGTAAATTTGCAGATGCAATAAATGATGTAGGGCCTAGTCCATGCGTGTTTCATAGTTGTGATAAGTATGACCACTGCAAGGAAAAGGAAGTAGAATGTTTTGCATTCAGAGCTTGGGTCAATAACGGTGAGAAGTATTTGACAGCTAAGAATGCAAAAGGTGAGATTAAATGTTTGAAAAAAATGGGGTCATATCTTGAACCACTTAAATAAGTGCCTTGACAATGCCCCTAGCTTTTTAGTAAAATATACTTATAGATTGAAAAAGGAGACTAAATGACAAATTCTATTGATGTAAACGGAAACAAGTTCTCACTGACTCCCGATAGGACGGAGTTTTTGGACGAACTGATTTCTAAATTTGGTTCTCAGACCTCATTTACTAGGACTGAGATTAAGGAAGCCATGAATGGTTATTTCCCTTCATGGATGAAAGATAACAAGTTTGGGTTCAAAGAACCTCAAACAGAAGGCCCTCTATTGTACAACCTTCAAGCTGTAATCAGTGGATACAATGGTGGTTATTCTCATGGTGGTGAGACAGAAGTCAAAGTGGCTCCTGTTCCTGCTGTTGCAACCCCTTCTAATATGCCAGTTGCGGCTGCAACTGAGTCTGTAAATCTTCTTGACGAGGGTGTAAAAATCATTCCCGAGAAGATGTCAAACTATGTTCCATTTGGACATTTCAAAGATGTCAAGAACATAATCAAGTCAAAGATTTTCTTTCCAGTGTTTGTGACTGGTCTGAGTGGTAATGGTAAAACCTTAATGGTTGAACAAGTTTGTGCTCAGTTGAAGAGAGAACTTTACAGAGTCAATATTACTATTGAGACTGATGAAGATGATTTAATGGGTGGACATTCTCTTGTCAATGGAAACATTGTTTTCAGAGAAGGCCCTGTTATCAAAGCTATGAGGAAAGGAGCCGTTCTTCTTCTTGACGAAGTTGACTTAGGTTCTAACAAACTCATGTGTTTACAATCAGTTCTTGAAGGTAAGGGATACCTAATCAAGAAAACTGGTGAGTGGGTGACTCC
>MDTE01190963.1_pt1 | contig 14802 bp, 14 predicted proteins | sample 811231 | NCBI WGS metagenome assembly MDTE01 (sample SAMN05326651, study PRJNA326480) | marine metagenome | isolation source: seawater | place: Indian Ocean: Red Sea | collected 2010 | reverse complement strand
CTATAATAAATAGTATTTAAATCTGACTTAACATCTTTTTGTAAATCTACAAATTTTTCATGGTTTATTACTCCAATTACAAATTCTGAGGATAGGTCCTCAATTTTAACATCAGATCTTAATTTGTACTTAGATAAATTTTTTATAAGTTCCGAAGTAGAATTTTCATTACAATCCAACAAATACCCTTTATGATTTTTTACGATAAAAAAATCATTTAAATATTTTCCTTGAGGCGTTAATAAAGCTGCAAATATAGAATTATCTTTTGATACTTTTTTGATGTCATTTGTAATAATATTTTGGAGAAAATAATCAGCATCATTACCACTTATTAAGACAGCACCTCTTTTCTCTAAAATAACTACTTGATCTTTTTTCATAATTGTTACTTATACATTATAATATAAATTTTAAATATGTCTGATAATTATAGTCTCATCATTAAAAATGGCTCTTGTTATATTGAGGGTAAATTTCAAAATGTGGATTTAGCTTTATCTGGAAAAAAAATCAAAAAAATTGGAAAAGTTGATCTGAATAGCTCCAAGGTCTTTGATGCATCTGGAAAAATTGTTATACCTGGAGTAATTGATACCCAGGTTCATTTTAGAGAACCTGGAAAAAATAATGCAGAGAATTTAGAAACTGGAAGTAGAGCTGCAATAGCAGGAGGTGTAACCTCAGTTTTTGAAATGCCGAATACAAATCCTCCAACGTCAACTTTTAAAGAATTTAAAAATAAATTAAGTGCGGCAAAAAATAGAATGTTTTGTAATTATGCTTTTTATTTTGGGGCCACACCAGACAACATGAAAGAGTTAGCATCTGTAAATACTTTAGAAGGATGTTGTGGAGTCAAACTTTTTGCTGGATCTTCAACAGGAAATCTATTGGTTAGCCAAGAAAAAGATATAGAGAAAGTTATATCTAACAGTAGCAAAATTATCTCAGTTCATTCTGAAGATGAAAATATTTTGTTATCAAGAAAAAAATTTATTAAAGAAGGAGATGTAACTTCCCATCCAGTTTGGAGAAATGAAGAATGTGCAGTTGAGTCTACAAAAAGGGTAGTAAGAATAGCCCAAAAGTATAAAAAAAAAATTCATATTCTTCACGTGTCAACTAAACAAGAAATTGATTTTTTTTCAGAAAAAAGAGAGGGCGTAACTTTCGAAATCACACCACAGCATTTAACTTTATTTGCTCCAGACTGTTATGAGAAACTTAAAACTTTTAGTCAAATGAATCCACCTATTAGGTCCAAAGATCATCACGATAGACTATGGGATGCAGTAAATGAATCTTTGGTAAGCACAATAGGATCTGATCACGCTCCTCACACAAAAGAAGAGAAGGACAGAAAATATCCTTTATCACCATCTGGAATGCCTGGCGTTCAAACCTTGCTTCCAGTAATGCTTGATCATGTAAATAAAGGCAAGTTAAAAATAGAACAATTGATAAAACTAGTTTGTGAAAATCCATGTGATTTATTTGGTATTAAAAACAAAGGTTACATAAAAGAAAATTATGATGCGGATTTAACGATAGTGGACATGAATAAAGAGATTGTAATAAAAGATAATTGGATAGAAAGTAAATGTGGATGGACTCCTTTTAATAACCATAAAGTCAAAGGCTTTCCAGTTGCGACAATAGTTAATGGTGAAATAATTATGGAGAATGGTAAGATAAAAAATCCTAAGGGAGAACCATTAATTTTTAATTCATGAAAAAGCTAGTTTTATTTTTATTTTTAATTCCTAATATTTTAAACGCTGGATCAATTAAGGCTATAGGAGAAAAAGGTAAAATCTCAGAAGTGAATAAAGTTATTCAAATAAACATGTACGATAATTATTATGAACCTAATAAAATTGAAGTGAAAAAAGGCGAAACAATTAAATTTGTTGTTAAAAATCTAGGCGAGTTAGTTCATGAGTTTAATATTGCTACCAAAATCATGCATCTTAAACACCAACCAGAAATGATGATGTTAGTTGAAAATGAGATCATATTATCTGAGAAAATTGATAAACAGAAAATGATAGAGATGGAAAAAAAAAATCCGTCAATGGCACACTCACATTCAAATAGCGTACTATTATCACCTGGTGAAAGTGCTAATTTAATTTGGAAATTTACAAATTCAGTTAAGCTTGAGGCAGCATGTAACGTTCCAGGTCATTATGAAGCTGGAATGATTGCAGAAATCAACAATCTTTAATTAAGTTTTTAAAATATTATTGTCTTTAAGATCTTTTTTAATCTCATCCAAAATTGAAGGATCATCTATTGTTGGAGGGATTTTATATGTTTCTCCATCAGCAATTTTTCTAACTGTACCTCTTAAAACTTTTCCCGATCTTGTTTTTGGTAATCTTTTTACAACAATAGCTAATTTAAAAGCTGCAACAGGTCCAACTTTTTCACGAACTAGAGCAACACATTCTTTAGTAATTTCTTTATTATCTCTATCAACACCTGCTTTTAAAGCAATCAATCCAATTGGAAGCTGGCCTTTTAATTTATCAGCAATTCCTACGACTGCACATTCAGCAACATTTTTATGTTCTGCTAAAACTTCTTCAATAGCTCCAGTTGATAATCTGTGTCCAGCTACGTTTATGATGTCATCTGTTCTAGACATAATCCAAACATAACCATCTTCATCAACATGTCCCGCATCATAAGTTTGGTAGTAGCCATTATATGTAGACATATAAACTTTTTTATATCGTTCATCTGCACTCCATAAGGTCGGGAAAGTTCCTGGAGGCAAAGGTAATTTTACAACGATATCACCCATCTGACCTGGTTTATTTTCTTTACCCTCGCTATTAAGAACTTTTAAATCATAACCAGGTACTGGTTTAAAAGCAGAACCATACTTAATTGGAAATTTTTCTATTCCTACACAATTAGCACTAATGGCCCAACTTGTTTCTGTTTGCCACCAATGATCTATCACAGGAGCGTTAGAGAGTTTTTCAAACCATTTAATAGTATCTGGGTCTGCTCTTTCTCCTGCTAAAAACAAGGTATCAAATTTAGATAAGTCATATTTTTTAAAGAATTTTCCATCAGGATCCTCTTTTTTTATCGCTCTTATTGCTGTAGGTGCGGTAAATAAGGATTTAACTTTATATTCCGATATTATTTTCCAAAATACACCTGCATCAGGAGTGCCTACTGGTTTACCCTCAAACAAAACTGTTGTGCATCCATAAAACAAAGGAGCATAAACAATATAAGAGTGACCTACTATCCAGCCTATATCACTTGCAGACCACCAAACATCATCTTGATCTATATTATAAATATTTTTCATTGTCCATTTAAGCGCCACAATATGTCCGCCAATATCTCTTACAATTCCTTTTGGAGTTCCGGTAGTTCCAGATGTATAAAGAATATATGCGTAATCATTTGCATTCATTTTTTCACATTCAGCCGGTTTTGCCCCTTTTAAAGTTTCATTCCAGTCAATATCTATTTTAGGATCAAGTTCTGCTTTGTCTTTTTCTCTTTGAAAAATTATACATTTTTCTGGTTTATGACTTGCAATCTCTATAGCTTTATTTAGCAAAGGTTTATAATGGACAGTTCTACCAGGTTCATAACCACAAGATGCTGAAACAATAATCTTTGCTTTTGAGTCATCAATTCTACTTGCTAATTCATTTGCTGCGAAACCTCCAAAAACTACAGAATGAATTGCTCCAATTCTTCCACAGGCAAGCATGGCAATAACCGCCTCCGGTATCATTGGCATGTAAATTATGACTCTATCTCCTTTATAAATGCCTTGATTTTTTAAAGCCCCTGCAAAAATTGATACTTTTTCTTTTAGTTCTTTGTAAGATAATTTGTATTTTGTGCCTGTTATCGGGCTATCATAAATTATTGCAGTTTTGTCTCCTCGACCTTTATCAATATGAAAATCTAATGCATTGTAACAGGTATTTGTTACGCCATCTTCAAACCACTTATAAAAAGGAGGATTGTTAGAATTTAATATTTTGTTTGGTTTTTTATACCAAAAGATATCATCAGCAACATCTTTCCAAAATTTCTCTTTATTGTTAATCGAAGAATCGTAAATTTCCTTATAATTTTTTACCAAATCAGTTCCTCCAAAATTGCTTATTTTTCTATACTATTTCACAATTATCCCCAAAAAAAAATAAAAAAGCCAATAAAAACAAGGCTTTTTTGACAAAAAAAGGCTTCACTGTGACTTCCTTTTTTATTAAGGTTCGAACCAGTTATTTAGTAAATGAACCGCGATTTGTTTACTAGGTAGTTTAAATTTAAACTAACAATAGAAAACTAACACAAGAGGGAGGTTTTCATGAGAAAATTAAGTTTGATGGCACTAGCTACTTTGGCCTTTTTAGGTATCACAAGTTCAGCTAATGCTTCTGCAGCCATGTTACAAACGAATGATATCGTAGGGATAACATTCTGGCTTGTTTCAATGGGTATGATTGCATCTACAGTATTCTTTTTCGCTGAGAGAGGTACGGTAGCAGCATCATGGAGAACATCAATATCAGTAGCTGGACTAGTTACTGGTGTTGCATTTGTTCACTACATGTACATGAGAGAAGTTTGGATCACAACAGGAGATACTCCAACAGTATATAGATATATTGATTGGTTAATTACTGTTCCACTTCAAATCGTAGAATTCTATCTAATTTTAGCAGCTGTAAGAAAAGTACCAACATCTATATTCTGGAAGCTTTTAATTGCTTCTATCGTAATGTTAGTTGGCGGTTACTTAGGTGAAGCTGGCTATATTCAACCATTTGTCGGATTTGTAATCGGAATGGCTGGATGGATATACATTCTATTTGAATTGTTCTCAGGTGACGCTGGTCAAGCAGCTGCGAAGAGCGGTAATAGATCTTTAAAAACTGCTTTCAGTGCAATGAGAGTAATTGTAACTATCGGTTGGGCTATATATCCTTTAGGTTACCTAATGGGTTATCTAACTGGTGGAGTAGATGTAGATGCATTAAACATCATTTACAACTTAGCTGACTTTATTAACAAGATCGCATTCGGTCTAGTTATTTGGGCAGCAGCAATGCAAAATACAAGATTAGCTTCTAGATAATATTAGAAACTAAGATTATTTAAAAATAGGGCGAGTTTAACCACTTGCCCTATTTTTTTTTGCCCTTATATTAAATTAATGCCTAAAATTACATACATAGACAATTCTGGAGAGTCCAGGACCATAGACGTAGAGAAGGGCCTCACAGTAATGGAGGGAGCAATACAAAACAATATTCCGGGTATTGATGCAGATTGTGGGGGGTCAATGGCATGTGCAACTTGCCACGTTTATGTCCAAGAAAACTGGTTAAATAAATTAAACAAAATTGAAGATGCAGAGCAAGATATGTTAGATATGGCGCACAACCCAAAAAAAAATAGTAGACTTAGTTGTCAACTAATTGTCACTGATGAATTAAACGGCTTAGTGGTAACAACACCGGAAAAACAGTCTTAATGATAAAAACAGATGTAATAATTATTGGTGCTGGACCAGTTGGACTTTTTACTGTTCATCAATTAGGGATAAACGGACTTAAATCTGAAGTCATCGACAATTTAGATAAAGCTGGAGGTCAATGCATTGAATTGTATCCTGATAAACCTATTTATGATATTCCAGCAGTGCCTGTTTGTACGGGTGAAGAATTAACGAAAAGTTTACTGGAGCAAATTAAACCTTTTAAAACTAATTTTCATTTTAATGAGAGAGTTCAAGAAGTAAAAGAAGATAAAGGACATTGGTTAATAAAAACAAACAGAGGCAAAGAGTTTCTCGCCCCAAATGTAATAATCGCTGGAGGAGTAGGATCATTTGAACCAAGAAAGTTACCACTTAAAGAACTAGAAAAATTTGAGGATAAAAATGTATTTTATTCAGTTACTAATAAGGAAAATTTTAAGGGAAAAAAAATAGTGATTTTTGGAGGAGGAGACTCAGCTTTAGATTGGGCTCTCGAGTTTTCTAAAAATTCAAAAGTAGTTTTGGTACATAGACGAAATGAGTTTAGAGGAGCACCTCATACCTTAAATGAACTTGAAAAACTTAAAAAAGAGGGAAAAATATTAATTAAAACTCCTTTTCAAATAAAATCTGTAGAAGGTGATAAAAAACTAAATTCAATAGAAATCATTAGTGATGAGGGAAAAAAAGAAAAAATAGAGTCAGAAATAGTGCTTGTATTTTTTGGTTTGATAATGCAATTAGGCCCAATAGCCGACTGGGGACTTAATATTGATAAAAAAGTTATTCCAGTTAATACTAAAAATTTTGAAACCAATAAAAAAGGAATATTTGCTATAGGTGATATTTGCACTTATCCGGGTAAATTAAAACTTATTCTTTCAGGTTTTCATGAGGCAGCATTAGCAGCAGTTGAATGTTTTAAAAGAGCAAGACCAGATCAAAAATTTCGTTTTCAATTTACTACCTCTTCAAAAGAAATCCAGAAAAGGCTAGGAGTTATTCAAAAAGAGGAATGATCGAACTTCTAACTGCTGACACACCTAACGGCAAAAAAATCTCAATAATGTTAGAGGAGATAGGATTTGATTATAAAGTTACAAAGATAAATTTATATAAAAAAGAACAATTTAAACCAGAGTTTAGAAAGATAAGTCCATTTAGTAAAATACCCGTTATTATTGATCATGACAAAAAGGAAACTATTTTTGAGTCCGGAGTAATTCTTATGTACTTAGGAGAAAAAAGTAATAAATTTTATGATCAAAAAGATAGACTAAAAATAAATCAATGGTTAATGGCTCAAATGGCTTACGTCGGCCCTTTAATTGGTCAACATCATCAATTCCATCACTATAATCCAGGTAAAAGTAAGTTTGGTGAAGATAGATACTTTAAAATAACAAAAACAATTTATGAAGATTTGGATGAAAGACTAAAAAAATCTAAATTCCTTGCCTCAGAAAACTATTCAATAGCGGATATTGCGACTTTTCCATGGATCGCCAGGCATGAATGGCACGATATAGGATTAAAAAAATTTATAAATCTAACTAGATGGTATCAGGAAATTTCTGATAGAGACGCTGTAAAAAAAGGTTACGATCTCCTTAAGAAAGGGGATTTAATACCTAAACCTTAATCATCAACATAGATTTTCTCGTCTCTTTCGTGTTTTTCTTGCGCTTCAATTGATAGAGTTGCGACCGGCCTAGCCATCAATCTTTTTAAACCTATTGGCTCAGATGTTTCTTCACAATACCCATAAGTTCCATCTTTTAATTTTCTTAAAGCATTTTCAATTTTTTCTATTAATTTTCTACTTCTTGTTAGTGCTTTCATTTCTACACTTTTATCAGTATGAGAAGAAGCCTGATCTACTAAATCCGAAGAAGAAATATTATCATCAGATGAATTTAAAATATTGCTTAAGTTATTTTGTTTGATGATATCCCTTTTCCAACGCAATAATTCCTCTGTAAAATATTTTTTGTGCTTTGCACACATGTATTTTTCTTTATTGTTTGGGATATACTGTTTTTTTTTGGGTTTTTTTGGCATTATTAAAGTTGGGGAGTATATGTCTGATTTTATACGTGTCAATAGACATTAAATTGTATTAATTTATAACAAAATGATTAAAAAAAATTATTTTGAATTATTTATTTATTTTTTATTTGCCCACTTATTTTTGTGGACAATTATTCCTTCAATTTCAAATGAAAACCTTCCTTTAGATACGATAGAGGCTTTAGCCTGGGGAAGCAATTTAGACTGGGGCTTCCTAAAGCACCCCCCTCTAAGTGCATTTGCAGTTGAAATTTTTTATAAAATATTTGGCAAAACTGACTCAGCTTTTTATTTGTTGAGTCAAATTTTTGTTATAACTGCTTTTTTTGTAGTTTATAAATTTTCAGAAGAGTTTTTTAATAATAAAAAACTTGCTCTTTTATCAGTACTTTTATTAGAAGGAATTTATTTTTATAATTTCACAACTCCTGAATTTAATGTAAATGTCGCTCAACTACCTTTTTGGGCACTAAGTGTTTATTTTACTTGGAGATGTATTAGATATGATAAATTAGTCGACTATCTGTTTTTAGGTTTAATCGTTGGTTTAGGAATTTTATCAAAGTATCTTTTTATTTATTTAGTAATATCAATAAAGTTTGCTTTTATTTATTTTATAAAAAAAGGTAAAAAAATTAAATTTCTACATTATTTTATCGCGGGACCTATAACTATTTTAATTTTATTACCTCATTTAATTTGGTTAACCGAAAACGATTATATAACTTTTACTTATGGCCTTCAAAGAACCGGTGGAATAGGAAACTTTCTAGATCACATTATTTACCCATTAACTTTTTTACTTAAGCAAGTTGTAATTTTAATTCCATTTCTTTTAATGGTTTCATTTTTAATAAAAAAAATGAAATTTAAAATTAATTTAAAAGACAAAAAATTAGTATTTCTTTTTTTAATATCAATTGGTCCAATTTTCTTAATAATACTAACTTCTATGATAATGGGTGTAAAAATTAGAACTATGTGGATGACTCCTTTTTATTTATTTTTTGGAACTCTAATAATCTATATTTTTAAATTACAAATAAATTTCAGTAAGTTAAAAAAATTTATTTTAACTTTTATTTTTTTGTTTATCTTATCACCAATCTTATATGGTTATATTTCAGTATCTCAAAGCAACAAAAGGACGGACTATCCTGGAAAAGAAATTTCAGATTTGGTTCAAAGAAAATGGGATAAAAATTTCTCAAATGAAATAAATATAGTGGTTGGAGATGAATGGTCAGCTGGCAATTTATCTTATCATTTAGAGTCTAGACCAAAATGGTATAATGACTTAAAAAATGACATATCTAAAATAGGAGAAAATGAGGGAGTAATATACACAGGTAACCCAGATATACTAAAAAAAATATGTCCTGGAATATTTGGCACGATAAAACCAGTCGGCTACTGTATGATTGGAATTAAATGAAAAAATTTTTTATATTAATACCTGTATATAATGACTGGGACTCTCTTCTAAAGCTTTTATTTGAAATAAATTCATCCATTCAAGGTATTAAAAATGCTGAGTTTAGATGCATTATAATTAATGATGCTTCAACAGAACTTATGCCTAAGATTAAAGTGCCATCTAATATTTTGTCCATTAAATTAATAAACATGAAAGAAAATAGAGGACATGCTAGATGTAATGCATTTGGACTAAGATATATATCAAATCTTGATAACTATGATCATGTCATATTAATGGATGGAGATGGAGAGGACAGGCCTGAAGAAATAAAGTTTTTAGTTGAAAAGGCTCTACTTGATGAAAGAAAATCAGTTGTTGCAAAAAGAATTAAAAGATCCGAGGGAGTTTTTTTTCAACTTTTATATCAAATTCATAAAATTATTACATTTGTATTCACAGGAAAAAATATTAATTTTGGAAATTATAGTTGTTTGACCAAAAATGATGTTAAAATTTTATCATCAAAGTCTAGTTTGTGGAGCAGTTTTTCGGGTTCATTAAGATATCACATTAAAGAACTTAACTCTGTAAATTCTATCAGAGGCCTTAGGTATGTTGGTCCCTCTAAGATGTCCTTATTCAATCTAGTAGTTCACTCGTTTTCAATTATTGCAGTTTTTAAAAAAACTGTTTTTTTAAGATCTGCTATTTTAATTATAGTAGCTTCATATTTTTCTCCAAAATACGAGATTGCTGTAATAAGTGGTCAAATTCTTTTAGTCATTTTTAATTTAGTAATTTTCATTGTGTCTTTGAGAGAAAATAAAAAAAGTCTCCTTAATTCAAGCTTGAATGAAAGCAGTTCAAATTTGTATACACACTAAAAGGTTGTATTTTGAGTCTATAGAGGAATCAAAAGTGAATCAAAAGGTGAACATTAAAAGTATATATTGCTATAATGTGAATATCTATTACTACAATAAATAAAAAAAAACTTATAAAAAATGAAAAAATTAATTTGTCACTGTGGTACCGTAGAAGCTCAAATTAACCTACCAGATAACTTTAAGGTAATTAGATGTAATTGTTCAATTTGCAAAAGGAAAGGAGCTATTATGTCTATGGTCAAAAATGAAGATTATAAAATTATCAAAGGCAAGGATAAATTAAGTCTTTATCAATTTCATTCAAAAATAGCTAAACATTTTTTTTGTTCAAAATGTGGGATATATACACATCACAATCCAAGAATTAATCCAGCCATGACAGGTTTTAATGTTGCCTGCATAGAGGAAATTGACACTTTTAAATTTGAAAATGTAAACATAGCTGACGGAAAAAATCATCCTCTTGATAAAAAGAAATGATAAGGAAAAAAGTTTCTTCTTTTAAAACAACAAAAAATTATTTACGTTTTTTAAAAAAACAAGAAAATAACAATGAGATTTTTCAGGATAAATTGGGTCAGCTTAAAAATTTTTACACTCCAATTTGTAACTCAATTTATAAATGGCATAAATTAAATCAAAAGGTTTTAGTAGTTGGTTTATCTGGGGGACAAGGTTCTGGTAAGACTACAATTGCTCAAATTATTAAAATAATTTTAAGATCTGAATTTAAATTAAATGTTATAAATTTCTCAATCGATGACTTTTATAAAACATTAAAAGAAAGAAAAAAGATGTCTAAAAAAATACATAAATTATTTTTAACAAGGGGTGTACCAGGCACTCACGACATTGCTTTATTAAAAAAATGTTTCAGTTCTTTGTTTAAAAAAAATTTTAAGTCCTTTTTGATTCCAAAATTTGATAAATCTAATGATGACAGGTTTCCAAAAAATAAATGGATAAAAGTCAAAAAAAAACCTGATATAGTAATATTTGAAGGTTGGTGTCTTGGTGCAAAACACCAAAGCAAGAAAGAACTCAAGAAACCAACAAACTTATTAGAAAAAAATTATGATAAAAGTTTAATTTGGAGAAAAAAAGTTAACATTGAACTAAAAACGAGGTATAAAAAAATTTTTAAAATTATAAATAAATTAATCTTTTTAAAAGTTCCTAATTTTAATTATGTTTATAAATGGAGACTATTACAAGAAAAAAAATTATCTAAAACTTCAAAGGGTAAAAAAACTATGTCACAATCAGAAATTAAAAATTTTATAATGTATTATGAAAGAATTACAAGCCAAATGTTAAAGGATTTAAAATTTTACTCCGATATCTTAGTTGAAGTTGATAAAAAACATAAACTCAGTAACATAAAATTTTTAAAATGAAATCTTTTTTAGTTATAATATTTTTATTTTTTACTTATAATTTTTCCTACGCAGCAACTGATTTAATTTTTTTCTAGAAGCTGCCCATAAAAACAATCCAAAGCTTAACGCTGAAAGGAAAAATTTCAAAGCTACAAAAGAAAATATTAATATATCTAGAAGTGAGTTTCTTCCCAGTGTTTCATTATCGGGAGATATAGACAGCAGTCAATCGACTAATAAGACCGATCAATCAGGGTCTAGCATTGCAGATTCTAATTTAGATACAGAAACAAAAAAAATATCAGTAGATCAAAAAATTTTTCAAGGTTTTCAAGGATACAATTCTTTAAAAAAATCAGAACTTGAAACTAAAAAAGCAAATTTTAAACTAAGAGAAGTTGAGCAGAGTGTAATTTTTGATGCAGCAAGTGTTTATCTTGATTTTATTTATAAGACAAAAAGCAAAGAATTTAACTTGGCCAATGTTGATTTATTAGAAAGGCAAGTAGAGTCAGATAGCGCTAGAGCTCAAAGAGGAGAAATTACTTTAACTGATTTGGCTCAATCCGAGTCATCCTTAGCAGGCGCAAGAGCAGATTATATTATTTCTGAGACTGAACTCTTAACTACCATAGCAAACTTTGAAAGAATTATAACTACAAGTGTGCCTAAAGAAATTGAGGAAAATTTTAATCTTGATATAAATTTACCTAATAATCTCGATGAAGCTTTAGACCTTTCTGAGAAAAATAATCCTAAATTAATTATTGCAAAATTGGAGTATGAAATATCAAAAAGAAAGCTAAAGATTGAAAAAGGTGAATTGTCTCCATCAGCTTCTATCAATTATTCAAAGTCAGAAACTACAGACCTAAGTTCAACTGTTGATAAAACAGATAAAGAGTCAGTTAAAGCTACAATTACCTGGCCAATTATAAAAGGTGGAAAAAACTATTCATCTATAAAAAAACAAAAGCTTAAAAAAGAGCAGCAAAACTTGATTTTGAAAGATACGAGAAATGAGGTTAACACAAATACTGCAAACGCATGGTCCTTATATCAGTCATCAGAAAGTGTTCTTAAGGCTACCCAATCTCAAGTTAAAGCAGCTGAAATCGCTAACGAGGGCATTACTTTGGAATATGACTCTGGAAACAACAGAACAACACTTGAGGTTGTTCAGTCTCGAAGTTTACTGTTGAATGCTCGAATAGCTCACGCTAAAGCTGAAAGAGATTTCGTTATATCTAAATTTAGGCTTCTCGCTGAAATTGGCAGTCTCTCATTAGAAAATATTAAAAAATCTTAAGATTTCTAAGACCTTTTAAATATCTTGCAAAAAAGAACAAAATGTGTACATTTATATAAGTGATTCGTAACTAAAAAAAAGGATAAAAAATGAACAAAAACACTCTAAAAGTAGTCAAATCAGACAATAAGAAAGATCAAGAATTAAAAGAGAAAAATAAATCTTTGGAAGCAGCTATTAGCCAAATAGATCAAAATTTTGGAAAAGGATCTGTGATGAGATTAGGCCAACAAGAAGCTTTAGATGTTGAAGCAATCTCAACTGGTTCATTAAGTTTAGACTTAGCATTAGGTATTGGAGGCTTACCGAAAGGAAGAATTATTGAAATTTACGGTCCTGAGTCATCAGGAAAAACAACGTTAGCATTACAGGTAGTAGCTGAAGCACAAAAAGCCGGTGGAATATGTGCATTTGTGGATGCGGAACATGCAATGGATCCTGCTTATGCTAAAAAACTCGGTGTAAAAACTGATGAATTATTAATTTCTCAGCCTGACACTGGCGAGCAAGCTTTAGAAATCGCAGATACATTAATAAAATCAGGCTCAGTTTCAGTGCTAGTAGTGGACTCTGTTGCTGCGTTAACACCTAAAGCTGAACTAGAAGGTGAAATGGGAGATCATCATGTTGGTTTACAGTCGAGGCTAATGAGTCAAGCTTTGAGAAAGATAACGGGTTCAGTATCAAAATCAAATACAATGGTTGTCTTTATAAATCAAATAAGAATGAAAATTGGAGTTATGTTTGGAAATCCAGAAACTACATCCGGTGGTAACGCCCTTAAATTTTATTCATCAGTAAGAATGGATATAAGAAGAATAGGCGCAATTAAAGACAAAGACCAAATAATTGGAAATACTACGAGAGTAAAAGTTATAAAAAATAAGGTCGCCCCTCCATTTAAAGTTGTGGAATTTGATCTAATGTATGGAAAGGGAATAAGCAAAACAGGAGAGCTAATAGATCTTGGAGCGAAAGCAGATATAATAGAAAAATCAGGCGCTTGGTATGCTTATAAGGGAGAAAAAATTGGACAGGGAAAGGAAAATGCAAAACTTTATCTAGAAAAAAATCCAAAAATAGCAGACGAAATAGAAAGAGCTGTTAGAGAAAAAGCTGGAATGATTGCAAAAGAAATGGAAGGCAATCCATCACCTAAAGAAAAGATTAGCAAAGAAGAAAAATAGCCATTTAAATACAAACGGGAGACTGTAGTTCTCCCGTTTCCCATGAAATATTAAACAACTTCAGATTGATTTATTCAACCTATCATTGATTTATTAAAATAAATATTAAATAACTCTGTACAAACTTTCCTTAAGGGTCTTTAATAATCGATATCAACAAGGGGGAAACAATGAGTACACAACAAGCAACAAGCGCGAAAGTGTCATCTTCTCTAGATACCTCTCATTTAAAGGTTAAATTTCCATATAAAGCTAAGTATGGAAACTACATAAATGGAAAATTTGTAGAACCTAAATCAGGTAAGTATTTTGATAATACTACACCAATTACAAATGAAGTTATCTGTAAAGTACCACGTTCGAACGAAAAAGATATAGATTTTGCTTTAGACGCAGCTCACGCAGCTTTTCCAGCATGGGGAAAGACTTCTATTGGCGAGAGATCAAATATTCTCAACAAAATTGCTGACGTTATCGAAAAAAATCTTAATCTTTTAGCAGTAGCAGAGTGTTTAGACAACGGTAAGCCTATCAGAGAATGTATGGCTGCCGACTTGCCTTTAGTGATTGATCACTGGAGATACTTTGCAGGAGTAATAAGAGCTGAGGAAGGATCAGTAGCAGAGATAAGTAATAGCGAATATTCTTATCATATACCTGAGCCACTTGGTGTAGTTGGACAAATTATACCGTGGAACTTTCCATTACTTATGGCTACATGGAAGCTGGCTCCAGCACTAGCCGCAGGAAACTGCGTAGTGTTAAAGCCTGCAGAACAAACACCAGCATCAATAATGATATTGATGGAACTTATTGGGGATTTATTACCCAAAGGTGTAGTTAATGTAGTAAGTGGTTATGGTCTTGAGGCAGGTAAACCTTTAGCATCTTCTAAAAGAATTAAGAAGATTGCTTTCACAGGTGAAACGACTACTGGACGTTTAATCATGCAATATGCATCTCAAAACTTAATTCCAATAACTTTAGAATTAGGTGGAAAATCTCCTAACATTTTCT
>MDTE01121048.1_pt1 | contig 14802 bp, 13 predicted proteins | sample 811231 | NCBI WGS metagenome assembly MDTE01 (sample SAMN05326651, study PRJNA326480) | marine metagenome | isolation source: seawater | place: Indian Ocean: Red Sea | collected 2010 | reverse complement strand
TCAGAAATTACACAATAAGAATTCTTTTGTAAATTTATATATTCAAAAAAACCAAAAGGTTTTAAAAATTTTATATTTTTGTCTTTAATAATGATTTTATGTTTTAATAATTTATTTTTTGTTCTTGGATGTGTAGATACTAATATTGGTAACGAGTACTTTTTAGAAATTGACTTCAAAGTTTCAATAATCTCATTAACTTCTTTTTTATTATCGACTGTCTCTGCTCTGTGAAAACTCACTAAAAAATATTTATTTTTCTTTAAATTAAATTTTTTGAGAACTGTACTATTTTCAATATTAATTTTATACTTATTAAGTATTTCATGCATATGAGAGCCTGATTTAAATATATTTTTATGATGTAAACCTTCTCTTATTAAATTTTGCCTTGCTATCTCAGAAAGTACAATATTGATATCACTAATATGGTCAATAATTTTCCTATTAATTTCTTCCGGTACCCTTTCATCGTAGCATCTATTTCCAGCCTCCATATGAAAAATTGGTATCTTAAGGTTTTTTGCTACTAATGACGAAAGACACGAATTTGTATCTCCATAAATTAAAAATGCATCCGGTTTTTCTTTTTTTAAAATTGGATATATTTTTTTTATAATTTGAGATACGATATCCGAATAATTTGTTTTTTTAATTTTTAAAAAATAATTTGGTTTTCTAATTTTTAAATCTTTCAGAAAAATTTTATTCAAGTGGAAATCACTATTTTGACCTGTATCTATAAGGATATGCTCAAATGATTGATCTAACTTTTTAATAACTTCTGAAAGTTTAATGAGCTCTGGCCTAGTGCCGTAAACAGTAACAATTTTCATGATAAATATTTTTTAATAATAGGCTCTTTAGATAAAATTTTAATTATTTCTTTGATATTAATTTTTTCTTCACTTCCAGACCTATATGCTTGCTCAATCTTAAAAGATTTACCAGTATCAAAATATTTTTCATAATTTAAATTTCTTTCATCTCTTTTGATAATTATATAGTTTTTCTTAATAGTAGCTCGAGACATCTCTTCCTCTGATGCAAGAACTTCATCTATTTTTTCCCCGTGCCTTATGCCTATGAATTTGATTTGATTTGGTTTTTTTTTAAGAATTTTAAGTACTGCTAATGCTAAATCGACAATTTTAAGACTTTTTGATTTTTGTATAATTGTTTCTCCAGAATTTCCATAAAATAAAGCATACTCTAGAAGTTCAAACGCATTTTCCAGAGACATTGCAAAACGAGACATTAGTTTGTTTGTTACTGTTAACTTATCTCCATTTCGAGCTTGTTCTAAGAACCTTGGTACAATTGAACCCCTGGAAGCTATAACATTACCATATCTTATATTTATAAGCTTCGTTTTGTGGTTATCCATTGATTTTGCAACAAATATCTTTTCCGCCAAAGCCTTAGTCATTCCCATCGAATTTATTGGATACACTGCTTTGTCTGTACTTAATAAAATCGCCTTTTTAATTTTATTTTCTATACTTGCTTTAGCCACATTTAAAGTTCCAAGAGTATTTGTTTTTATTGCCTCATCTGGAAAAAATTCACAAGATGGAACCTGCTTAAGTGCCGCTGCATGTATAATATAATCAATATTTTCAGTATGTCTTTTTACATTATCGTAATCTCTAATATCACATAAAATAAATTTTATTTTTTTTTCAGTATATTTATAACGCAAAAAATTTTGTTTTTCTTCGTCTCTACTTAAAATCCTGAGTTCTTTAATAGGTAATTTTAATATTTTTTTTAAGTATAGTGATCCAAATGATCCAGTACCACCAGTTATGGCAATACTTTTATTTTTATAAAAATTTTTCATTAAACCTTTTTAGTTCTTTTAATAAAATATTCCAATTCTTTAATTTATAATTATACATTTTTCTAAATTTCGACGAATTTAATGATCTATCAAGCCTCCTTGTTTTCTTTGGTATTATTTTGGTGTTATTTCTATAGACATTATTAATTTTTATTAACAAGTTCAATTTACTAATTTTTTTACCGGAAATATGAAATAAACCATATTTAAATATTTTAGACTTTATAATTTTTTCAATGATTTTTCCAATTTCCAGAGTAGTTGGTCCAGAAAAAAAATTATTTTTATATCCATCTATAGATCTATTTTTTTGTGCCAAGAACCATTCCAATAAATTATTTTTTTTGTATAATTCATGTCCAATACCTGAGGTTCTTAGAGTTATAGTGTTTATATTATCTTTAATTTCACCATTTCTTTTAGTTAAACTATATTCTGAAAAATCATTTGGTTTGTCGGTTTCAACGTAATTTCCTTTATTTCCATTAAAAACACAATCGGTACTTACATGAATAAATTTAAAATCGTATTGTTGACTTATCTTTGAAATTAATCGTGGAAATTTTGAATTTATAATTTTTTTGTTTTCGTAATTAATATTTTTTTGATGTGTTGTAAATCCTATACAGTTTATAATATAATTAATATTATTTTTCATTAAAAATCCTTCAAGTGAATTTCCAAAATTTTTAAGACTTTCCATGGTTTTGATCTTTTTAAAAAACAAGAGCTTTTTCTTATTGAAATATTTAATATCTTTTTTTGAAGAGATCCCTCCCCAAACATTAAAATTTTTAGATTTAAGATAACGAAAAATTGTATTGCCAAATAATCCGTTTGCTCCCAGAATAAGAATTTTACTTTTATTAAATTTCATTTTCTAGTTTTTTTATGTTATTTTTAATATTGAAGTTTTGGTTAAAAAAATTTTTTCCATTTTTTCTAATTATATTTATTTTTTTCTTATTTAAAGAATAAATTTTATTTATAATGTTCTCGAAGCTTTTGACCGAATTATATTTAATAATATAACCACATTTTGATTTCATCAAAATATTTTTCGATACACCTAGCAACTCGCCCGCTATTGGTGTTCCGATTGAAATATATTGTTGTAATTTACTAGGTATTGTATTGTTAAATATAAAATTTTTTTTCAAACTTAAATATAAAATTTTAGATTTTTTTTGTATTGTATTTACATAATTTTTATTAATTTGATTAAATATAAATATATTTTTTAAATTATATTTTTGTATTTTTGCTTTAAGTTTTGATTTTTTACTACCTTCCCCTATTAATAAAAATTTGATTTTATTTTTATTTTTAAGTCTCATTGCTATTTTAAACAATGTATTGAATTTTTGAGCCGCACCTATATTACCTGTATAGGTTATACAAAAGTTATTTTCTAATAGATTTTTTACTTTATTATATTTATTAATATTTTTAAAATTAGGTATCTCATAACTATTATAAAATAATTTAATATTTTTAAATCTTCTTTTTTTTAAAATTCTTTTAAAACCTTCTGATTGAACAATTAACTTGTCTGCTGAAGCATATATTACATTTGATATTTTTTTTATTACAAAATAGATAAGACTGTTGTTTATAAACCCTGTAGATTTCACACTTTCAGGCCAAATATCTTGGACCCAAATATTTAATCGACATTTTAATTTTTTTTTTAAATATAAGCACGGAATAGCCGAAGTTATTGGAGATACACCATAGTTTAAAATTGTATCTACGGTTTTTAAATTTTTTATAACTCTTTTTTTGTAAAAAAAGAAACTTACAACAAATGATATATAATTTAAGCTAATATGAAGAATATTTGATTTTTTTCTTATAAAAATAGGAATACGAATTATTTGCATACTTGCGTATTTTTTGCATGAAAATAAATTTTGGTATTTTTTAAATTTTTTATAATTTGGGTAGTGAGGTGTACCTGTTAAAATTGAAACTTTATTTTTTTTTGATAAGTATTTTGCAATTGTATTAATTGGAAAGTTTTCTGGCCAAAAGTGTGGAGTTACTATAAGTATATTCATGATATAAAACGTTTATTTAAAAAATTTATGGCAAATGTTAGATTATTTATCTATATATTAATCAGCTTATTTTTTCATATTTTGTTCATTAATCTTCACCCAGTCAATTTGGAGGAGTTATTTTTGCATGCTGCAGAAAATATAGCATCAAAAACAGATTTAGAGTTATATTTTAAATATCAAGCAAATACCCTGTTATACTCCACTATTTTGCATTTTTTATCAAAACTTTTCCCTTTCATTGAATTAAATGCTTTATCTAAATTAATCTCAAGCTCGGGTTACGTTTTTTTAGGAATTGGAATTTATTATTTGAAAAAAAATTCATATATTAGTTTTAATCATGATTTAGTTTTTTTATTAATTGCAATTAATCCTCTAATTTGGAGTTTTGGTTACAGAGGAACACCTGATTTTATAAGTTTAGCAATTGGTTTTTGTGGGCTTTGTTTAACTTTCGATAAAAATAAAATATTAGAAAAATCTGGTTATTTAATTTTAGGTTTATCCATTGCTCTTAAACCACATGCAATAATTTTTTTGATATTTCTTTTTTTAAAGAAAATTAATTTTTCTAAAAATGTAATTGAGCAAATTAATGCAAATTATTTAAATATTATTTTATTATTATTAATACCAACCTTTTTTTTTGTTGGAAATTATATAAAATATGATTTTTTTCTATTAAATGACAATTTACAAAATAATCATTCATTAAGCATAGAAAATGTTTTACCAAACTTAATATCATATTTTGGTATTCTGACTATTTTTTGTTTTCCAATTTTTTTTTATATCTTTCTTCAAGATATAGTTAGAAAAGATTATTTGGTCTTTAAATATGGTTTAGTATATTTAACTATATTTATACCATTATCTCTAATATTAAATTTTAATGGAGAAATTTTTTTAGGTTTTTTATCCAGTATAATTGATCAAAGATTATATATTTATATTTTAGTAATTTTATCCTTTTTATCATTATTTTATTTAATTAAATTATTTAAGAGCAATATGGATTTAGAAAGATTAATTATTTTATCGAGTTTAATATTTATTTTTTTATTAGCCTTAAGTAGACCATCAGACAGGTATATAATATTTTTAATTCCTTTTATTATAATTCTATTTAGATATGAGTTGCAATCTAAAATTTTGACATTTCTTTATTTCATTTTTAATATTACAATTGCAAGTGTCATTTTTTCAAATCAATATATTAATAGTACGTTAACAAAGAATATTAAAAAAAGTTTAGTTGAAAAGAAATTGCAATATAATACTGATCTTGGAAATTTATTTGTTCATGCCCCAGTGTTTAAAAATCAGTTTGGAAAAACACAAGATTTTAAATTTAAATTGTATATGTATAAAAAAAAAGTATCTATCCACGATGAATGTGTGCAAGTATTGTTTTTTAATAAATGTTATTCAATAGTTAAAACAAAATGATAAGTAAAATTACCAAAAGCTCAAACACAAATATATTATGTATTTCATTTGCCCTTTTGCCAGCTCTATTAGTATCAGGACCATTATTATCAGAAATTTGTATTATTTTTTTAATTTCAGCTCTTCTATATTACAGAATTTTTAATTTGAGAAATTTGAATTTATTTAAATTTTCATGCTATTTTTTTGTATTTTATTTAAGTATCAATATTTCATCATTTTTCTCGCCTGATATTTTTTTAAGTTTAAAAAGCTCTTTAACATATATCAGATTTTATTTATTCATTTTGACAATTTTCTTTTTAATTACATTCAATCAAAAGACATTAATTTATTTTAAAGTATCCTTATCAATTGTTTTTATTTTATTATTAGCCGATTCTACTTTGCAATTGTTAAGTGGAAAAAATATATTAGGTTTTGAATTATTAAGACCAAATAATGTTCCAAGAGTGAGTAGTTTATTTGGTGATGAACTGATTATGGGCAGTTTCATTGTAAGATTTTTACCAATATTGTTGGGACTTATTTTACTTACAGAGAATGATACTACCAAAAAAAAAATCTACTTTTTTTCCACTTTATTTTTTTCAAGCTATTTAATATTTATAAGTGGCGAAAGATTAGCTTTTGTTTATTTAATTATTATCTTTTTAATTTTTTTCCTTTTTTTATCTTTTGAAAAGTTCTTTAAATTTGGAATTTTAGTAACAATTATATTTTCAATTATAGCGGTCATAAATTTTTATCCTAACATGAGAATTATTGAAACAACTAAAAAACAAATTACAAATTTAGTTCAAATTGATAATAAATTTATTAAAGAGAAGAAATTTCATTTTATAAGTGATCAACATATGGCGCATTTAAGTACAGCTTATAAAATTTTTAAAGATAATCCTATATTTGGAACCGGTATTAAATCTTTTAGATTTATTTGTAACGATGAAAGATATAAATCAAACGTTAAAAAAGTAGTAAGTGAGTATGGTAATGAAGTAGAATATGATGCATGTTCAACACATCCTCATAACACATATATGCAATTATTATCGGAAACAGGTTTGGTGCCTACAGTATTGATATTCATTATTTTTATCGGATCAATATATCAAATAATTAAAATTTCTTTCCGCAGCAATAATGATCAAAGTAAAATAAAAAATGTACGTGATTTTCAAATTCTAATATTAACATCAATAATAATAAATTTTTTCCCTTTATTACCTTCTGGCAATTTTTATAATAATTGGTTATCAATAGTATATTCAATTCCGATTGGTATATATTTGGGAACTATGAAAAATATAAAGGTATAAAATTTATCAATGATTATTACTTTTTACGTAGTATTGTTAAATTTGTTTTTATTTATTTTAAACAAAAAAATTATTCAAATTTATAATATCTACGATAAAAAAAATTTTAAAAATATTGGTTTGGTTGGCGGTTTATATTTATTAATCAATATATTGGTTATATTTAATTTATTATTATATTTTGATAATTCACAAATTGAAAATTTCATATGGAATAAAAGAACATATTTTTCTTTTTTCTTATCCACTATTTTTATTTTTATGATGGGTTATTTAGATGATAAATATGATCTGTCTCCCAATACGAGATTATTTTTAATGATCATGATAATTTTCGTCAATTTATTTATTAATGAAAATTTAATTATAGATCAAATTCAATTTACCAACAAATTCTCGTTTTATATAAATCCAAATTTAACGTTTTTTTTCTCATTATTATGTTTTGTAACAATTATAAACTTATCAAATATGTTTGATGGTATAAATTTACAATTAATAGTATTTTCAGCTTTTATAATTTTCTCGTGTTTAATAAATTATAATAATATTTTATTAATTAATTTACTCATAGTTTTCTTATTATTATTTTTATTAAACTATAAAAATATAATTTTTTTAGGTAATACTGGCTCTTACCTTTGCGGATATTTTTTAGGTTTTATTCTAGTAAATTCATATAATTCTAAAATTATTTTTACGGATGATATTTTAATAATGTTATTCATTCCCTTTATTGACATGCTTAGAGTAATTTTTTTTAGGATAATAAATAAAAAACATATATTCCAAGGAGATTTGAATCATATTCATCATATATTAGTAAACAAATTTGGGTATCTTAAAGCTCTTTTATTAATTCACTCTATGATCATAATTCCTTATGCAATATATTATTTTAATAAAAGCTATTTGTTTCCCATATTAATAATTTTACTAATCTTGTATTTTTTTATAATTAAAGGGAAAAAATGAAAACTTATGATCTAGTATTATTAGGAGCTGATGGTTTTATAGGAAGTCATTTTTATTCAAGATATAAAAAAAAAATCAGTATATTTAAAGTAGGAAAAAAAATTGGAGATTTAAAAAAAAAAAATGTATGGAAAAAAATACCTAAAGCAAAAATAGTATTAAATTTAGCATCAAGGGTGTTTGTTCCAAATAGTTGGGATGAGATAGATCTTTTTATAGATAACAATATAAAGATAACACTTAATTCATTGGCATATTGTAAAAAAAATAATGCCAAAAATATTTATGTTAGCTCATATATTTATGGCAATGCAAAGTTGCCAACGAAAGAGAGTGAACCTGTAAAAATAAATAATCCATACTCTTTATCAAAAAAAATGGGAGAAGATCTTTGTGAATTTTATTCTAATTTTCACAGTGTTAAATCGCTAATTTTAAGACCTTTCAATATATTTGGTCCTAATCAAGATAAGAAGTTTTTGATACCCTCAATTATTGAGCAAATAAATAAAAAAAAAATTATAATTAATGATATCAGACCAAAAAGAGATTTGCTTTATGTAGAGGATTTTTGTTATTTAATATTTAAAACTTTAAAGTTTAAAAATAAATTTTCTATCTATAATGTTGGTTCTGGAAAAAGTTATTCAATAAAGAGTATAATAGACTGCTTAGCTAATTTGTCTGATAATAATATTAAAATAGTAAATAAAAAAAATTTTAGAAAAAATGAAATCTTAACAACTCAAGCAAATATATTTAAAATATCAAAAAGCTTTGATTGGAAACCAACTACTGATTTAAAGGAAGGACTTAAAAAAATTTTAAATGAAAAATTTAGCAATTGACGCACACAATATTAGGTCTGGAGGGGGCTTATTATATCTTAAAAAAATATTAGAACATGGCAACCCCAAAAAATTTGGATTTAATAAAGTTTTAGTATGGTCAACTAAAGAGACATTAAATGTTTTACCAAGTAAAAAGTGGCTTATTAAAAAAAAAAACGATAAAATATTAATACAAAATAAAAAAAATTTAGTAGATTTTGGACTTTTTCTAAGAACATATTGGCATATTTTCAAATTTAAAAAGCAAGCAACCAAAAATAATTGTAGCGTTGCTTTTTTTCCGGGTGGAATTAATTTTTCAGGCTTCCAAAGGAGTGCTGTAATAAATCTGAATTATTTACCATTTGATAAAAATGAGATTAAAAAATTTAATTTTTCAATAATTTATCTTAGACTTAAGCTGTTAAAAATAATATTAATTTCCAGTATTAAAAAATCAAAAGGTGTAATATTTTTAACTAATTTTTTTAAGAGTAAATTAAATAAATATTTAAATAAAAAAAAAACGTCAATAATAGGTTTTGGTGTGGAAAAAAAATTTTTTTTTAAATTAAAAAAAAATAAAAAAAAAATATTTAATAATAATAAACCTCTTATAATAGCATATATTTCAAGTATTTTTCCTTATAAAAACCATATTAGATTAATTGAAACTATAAATAATTTACAGAGAAATAAAAATCTCCCAATAAAATTGTTAATTATTGGTTCAGGTTATAAACATACTATAAAAACTATCAAAAACTATTTGTTTAAAAATAATATTAAAAAAAAGGATATTATGCTTAGTGGTTTTTTAAATGATAAAAATTTAATGAGCCTTCTAAAAGGTAATATCGATCTAAAAATTTTTCCCTCTTCGTGTGAAGCATTCCCAAATATTTTACTCGAGTGTGGAGCATCTGGACTACCAATTCTATGCCATAATGGTGAACCATATAAAGAAATATTTAAAAAAAATATTTTATATTTTGATTACCAAAAAAAAAATGATTTAGAAAATAAAATTTTAAAACTGTTCAATAATAATAATTTAAGAAATATATATTCATTAAAAATACGCAAATATGTAAAGAATTTTTCTTGGCGAGATTGTTCTGATAAAACTTTTTTATTTTTAAAAAAATTGTGATTAAAATTTTATTCGATTTTACTGTTATCATATTTTTTTTACCATTATTAATATTAATAATCTTATTTATTTCTTTAATTATATTATTAATAGATAGAACTCCAATATTTCATATTTCTTCAAGAGTTGGACTGAATGGCACAAAGTTCAAAATGATAAAATTTAGAACTTTGAGAAATAATGCGCCGATATTATCTTCAGAAAATTTTTTAAAACTAAAAAAGAATTATTATACTAAAACTGGTAAATTTTTGAAATCAAGTAAATTAGATGAATTACCACAATTTTTAAATGTTATTAAAACTGATATGTCATTAGTTGGTCCCAGACCTGCATTATTCAGTCAAACAAAACTTATAAATTTAAGAAAAAGTAAAAAAATTGATTTGATTAGACCAGGCATAACAGGTTTAGCCCAAATAAATAATGATAAAATTAAAAAATTGAGGGATAAGGTATCCCTTGATTATAATTATTTAAAAAACAAAAGTTTATTTTTAGATATACAAATTATTTTTTTAACATTTAAAAAACTTTTTAAATTCTAAATGAAAAAAAAAATTATCTCTATATTATTTTTTGCATTATATCTTTTTATAATTTCAATTATTCTACATATATTTTATTTAGATAAAATATTAAATGGCTTAGAAAATAATAAATACTTCGTTTACATCTCAATTCTTTCAATCATTTTGTTAATTTTGATAATTTACAGAACGTTTTTTTTCAACGCAAATAATTTTAAAAATTTACTTTTACTTTTCATTGTAAGCACCCTAAGCATAATTACTATGGAAATCTTAGTAAATTATATAAATTTTAAAAACAAAATTAATTTACAAGCCGCAAGCGTTAATAAAAATATAGATTTAAATCAAATATATTTGGATCTACTAAAAAAAAATAAAAATTTGAAATTTTCCTTTTCTCCAAATGAAATAAATGCAAATTACGAAAAACATTTCTTCTTTAGCAATAACTCTAATTCAAAGTCTTTTTTATGTATTGAAGATAATGGTCCTGTAGTTATAGAAAATGATAAATTTGGATTCCATAACGAAAATATCAAATGGTCTCAAACTGAGTCAATTTTATTTTTAGGTGATTCATTTGTACAAGGATGGTGCGTAAACTCAAAAAAAAATTTTGTAAATAGATTTAATGCAAAAAGTTTAAATTTAGGTATTCAAAATACAGGACCACTTGTACAATTTGCAATATTAAAAGAGTATTTAAAATTTACTAAGCCCAAAAAGATTATTTGGTTTTACTATGAAGGTAATGATTATGATGATTTAAATCATGAAAAAAGGAATAAAATATTAAGAAAATATTTAATTAATAATTTATTCTCACAACAACTTACAAGAAGACAAATAGAAATAGATGCTCAAAATAATAAAATTTTAAAAAAATATTTGAATATACTAGATACAAGTAAAAAAGAAGAAGTACAAAATTATTCAAAAAATTTTGATTTAAAAAAAATTATTACTTTAAAAAATACTAGAACATTTGTTAATAATATTTTTTTTAAAGGTTTTTTGTATGAAAAAATTTTAGTTGAGGCAAAAATTTTAACAGAACTTTATAATATTGATTTAGTTATGGTGTATTTACCTTCCTATGAAAGATATAAATTCAAAAACAATTATTTAAAAAATATACATTACAAACAAATTTTAAAAATATACGAGAAAAATGGGCTTAAATTTATTGATTTAAAGAAAAGTTTCTTTGATAAGAGAAATACTTTAGCTTTATATCCTCAAAAAAAAAGAGGACATTTGAATACTAGAGGTCATAAAGAATTATCAGAATTCTTAAAAGTAAATATTAAATAAATCTAGATTTTTTTATTAAGTAATATTTTTTCTATCCAACAATATATTAAAGTAAATACATACATTGACCCAAGTTCTTTAATTTTAAATTTGGCCTCACCTTTTTTTCTATTATACCATTTTATTGGAATAATTTTATAGTTATATTTTCTTGAAATAATTTTTAAAGGTAGTTCAAGAAAAATATTAAAATTTTCTGAAACTATAGGTTTTAAATTTATTAGAGTCTTTTTTTTATAAATTTTAAATGCATTAGTAAAATCATTATAATTAGAAAAAAAAATTATCTTAACGAAATTATTAAAAACTCTGTTAAAAAATAATTTTTTTTTCGGGTAATTTATGACACTAGAATTCTTAATAAATCTAGACCCAAAGACTGCATCAATATTTAAATCATTTATGCATATTTCAAAATACTCTTTTAAGTTGACAATATCATCTGACATATCAGCCATATATATAACTATATAATCACCTAACGCTTCATTAATACCTAAATTAATGGATCCGCCTAGACCTTTCTTTTTATTATCTAGCACTTTAATATTATCAAATTTTGATCCAAGTTGTTTTATTTTTATTAGTGTATCATCAGTACTAAAATCATTTATTAACAGTATTTCAAAGTTATAATTTTTCAAATTATTGGTTAAATTTGTAATGGTTTCTTCAATAATTTCCGTTTCATTTCTACAAGGAATTAATATAGAAAACTTCATAGGAAAACTTAATATCACTTATGTATTCAAAAAAAATAAAAATCTTAATTACCGGAGGATGTGGTTTTGTCGGTTCAAATTTATGTATTTTTTTAAAAAACTCAGGATTTAAAGTTTTCTCTTTAGATAACTTGTCAAGAAAAGGTTCAGAAATAAATAAAAAAAGGTTAGAATTAAAGAAAATTAAAAACTTTAAATTTGATATTTCAGATAAAAAAAAAATTAAATTATTACCAAAATTTGACTTCATTATTGACTGCTGTGCCGAGCCATCGGTTGAAGCATCTAGAAAATCTTCTAAAGATGCAATTAGAGTTTTTAAAACAAACCTAGAAGGAACACTTAATATTCTATTAAAATGCAACAAGGATAAATCAAATATAATTTTCTTATCTAGTAGCAGAGCATATTCAATTAATTCTTTGAACAAATTAAATAAAAATAAAAATATAATAAAAAATCCATTAAAAATAAGAAAATCAATAGGGCTTAAATTTGATACTAGTTCACCTAAAACATTATATGGATTTACTAAATTAGCATCTGAAGATTTGATTAGAGAATTTTCTTATGCAAATAATATTAAATATATTGTTAATAGATGTGGTGTAATAACTGGTCCATGGCAAATGGGTAAGGTTGACCAAGGTTTCGTTAGTTTTTTTGTTTGGAATATTTTAAATAAAAGAAATATTAAATTTATTGGTTACGGTGGGCATGGTTATCAAGAAAGAGATTTATTACATATTGATGATTTAAATCAATTAATTAAAAAACAAATAAAAAAATTTAACAAATTATATAATAAAAGTTATAGCGTAGGCGGAGGTATAAAAAATTTAATTTCACTAAAATTGTTAAAAAATAAGATAGAAAAAGTTACCGGTAATAAAATTAAGTCTATACCAGTAAATAGAACTTCTATTTATGATATACCTTATTTTTTGACTGAGATTAAAGCTGTAAAAAAGTTATATAATTGGAGCCCCAAAAAAAATATAAATAATATTCTAAATGACATATATAATTGGCAAGTGCAAAATTATAAACTTTTAAAAAAAATATTTAAATGAAAAAATATATTTTGATTACTGGCTCAAATGGTTTGGTTGGTTCAGAGTCAGCTAAGTTTTTTTTGAAAAAAAATTTTATAGTTTTAGGAATAGATAATAATCAGAGAAAAAAACTATTTGGAAAAATAGCCGATACTACTTGGGTAAAGCAAAACTTAAAAAACGAAAATAATTACCACCACTATAATTTAGATATTTGTAATTACCAAAATTTAAAAAAAATTTTTAAAAAATTTAAAAAAAAAATTAAACTTATAATACATTGTGCCGCTCAACCTTCTCATGATTGGGCTTATAATAATCCATTATTAGATTTTAAAATTAATTCTGTAGGAACATTAAATCTATTAGAATTATTTAGAAAATTTTCACCTAATTCAAAATTTATATTTACATCAACAAATAAAGTTTATGGCGATAATCCAAATAAATTAAATCTAATTGAAAAAAAAGAAAGGTACGAACTAAATAAAAATCATAAATATTTTAAAGGTATAAATGAGAAGATGTCACTAGATAACTGTACCCATAGTCTATTTGGCGTTTCCAAAGCATATGCAGATTTAGCCGTTCAAGAATATGGAAAAAATTTTAACCTAAATACAATAATTTTTAGAGCCGGATGTATTACTGGACCTAATCATTCAGGTGCAAAATTGCATGGTTTTTTATCTTACCTGGTAAAATCATGTTTAAAAAATAAATCTTATAATGTCATCGGTTTTAAAGGAAAACAAGTTCGTGATAATATTCACAGTTATGATTTAATAAAATGTTTTTGGGAATATTACAAAAAACCTCGGCTCAAAGGGGAGGCATACAATATAGGTGGAGGCAGATATTCAAACTGCTCTATTTTAGAAGCAATCAGATTTGTAGAAAAAAAACTTAAAATAAGAGTAAAAAAGAAAATTACCAAAAAGTCTAGGACTGGAGATCATCAATGGTATATTACTGATAATTCTAAATTTAAAAAACATTATCCTAATTGGAAACAGTTATATAGTACATCAAAAATACTAAATGAAATAATTGATTTTGAACAAAAAAAATCAAAAAAAAAGGGCATGTAGTTCATTGGTAGAACGCCACGTTGACATCGTGGAGGTAGTAAGTTCAATTCTTACCATGCCCACCAAAAGATTAATATTATTTGACTTAAAAAATATCTTAAGTATAAACCACTTGCCTGGTAATTATTGCGAAAGGGCAATACCCGATCCATTTCGAACTCGGAAGTCAAGCCTTTCTGCGCCGATGGTACTTTGCCTTAAGGTATGGGAGAGTAGGTCGTTGCCAGGCTTTATAAAATATTAAAATGCATATTTTCATTACAGGTGTTGCTGGCTTTCTTGGATCAAACCTTGCAGAATTTTATCTAAAAAAAGGTTTTAAAGTATCTGGTTGTGACAATCTTGTTGGCGGTGATTTAGAAAATGTAAGTCCAGAAGTTTCATTTTATAAAGGAGATTGTGAAAATTTAGATTTTATGACAGAAGCTACAAAAAGTGATGTTGATATTCTGTGT
>MDTE01011282.1_pt1 | contig 14802 bp, 14 predicted proteins | sample 811231 | NCBI WGS metagenome assembly MDTE01 (sample SAMN05326651, study PRJNA326480) | marine metagenome | isolation source: seawater | place: Indian Ocean: Red Sea | collected 2010 | reverse complement strand
TTGACCCCAGCAAAGACCAAAATGATCTCACTAATCCGAGAGGAGCACAAACTCCAAATGATTATGCTCTTGAAAATGGTTTGGCAGCATATTTAGGAGGTTCGTACGATATAAACCAGTTTGCCGAGCTCATTATAGATGGAAGCTTTCGCCGAAAAGATCAGGACAGTGATTTCCGAAACCAAGATCAAGCTAGGGATACAGTTCTAACGACTTGGGGTCTCACACCGCGTATTTTATTGGATGCAAACATAGACCAGAAAAAATTAACCAGCACTATGGGATTTGATTTTTACTATGTTGATTACAATTCCGATCGCAAAAGACTGCCCAACACCGCGCCCTTTACAAGAATTAAGGCTTATCAGTATACCGCGGGTCTTTATAACCAGTCATTAATAACGTTAAATCCTCATTTCTCTACTAGTTTTGGTTTTCGCCTTGATCGTATTTCTTTTCAGATTGGTGATACCGCCTACCCAAACAACCCCGGATCATACGGATACCCACAAACCAGCTTTAAACCATCTTTGACAGAAACTGATGTTGAATACGCCGTTAACATGGGATTTGAATACAAGCCGATAAAATTATTGAAATTTTATGGCCATATTGGGCGCAGTTATCGAACGCCAACTTTGGACGAAAGATCAGGAACGGCTTATGCCCTAAACAACTTCGAGTTAAAAAATCAATCATCGAAAGAAATCCAAAGTGGCGTTGAAATTAATTTTGGTGCCACCATGATCAATAGTCGGGCATATTTCTCAAAGACAAGAGATGAAATTCGCTTTGATCCGGATGACTCAACAAGTTTTGGTTCTAACGAAAATACCGGACCCATTTATCGATATGGACTCGAAACCACCGCAGGTCATAGAATTTCAAAAGACATCCGAATAAAGGGAGATTTAGCACTAATTAAGGCGGAATTTGCGGATGGCCCATTTGATGGACAGGACATCCCACTCGTACCAAATATAACCGCTAGCGCTGGAATAAACTGGAAAATTCAAAAGTGGATTAATCTCAATACGGCAATCACTTACGAAGGGGATAGACGATTAGCAAATGATGAACAGGGTTATTTTTCCAAACTTTCCGATTTTACATTATGGGACCTTGATTTGAATGGTAAATACAAATCATTTACATGGTCAGCATCGATAAATAACCTATTGGATGAGGACTATCAGACCTTTGGGACAGCGAGTGATACTACCCCAGGAAGATACTCTGTGCAGCCTTTACCCGGGCGCACCTATTTTTTAAAATTGGGTTTTAAACTTTAATAAAACCTATGCATGATTGAACAACTGACAAACACAGGTAAAAAAAGCCTTTTAGGAATGGAGGGTTGGGGACTACCCGCCACAATCTCATTGGTCGTTCACGGAACCCTAATCGGAGTTGTTTTTTATATAAATACCGATACTGGAAAACCAATTTTACCAGATTCATTTAACGTTCAAATAATTACAGAGCCAACACCGCAGGAGACAAAACTTCTTCCAGGGAAAATTAAAAACCCAATAGAATTTAAAGTTTCCTCTTCTTTATCACCCGATAAACATTCGGCTACACCAAACTCAAACAAGAGAGGTATCAAGAAAAAATTACAAAAGTTCATACCCTTGAACAATACAGAGCAACCGTTAAAGATAGATAAGATCGCAATTTATGCTCCCTTACCAAAACGGCGACCAAAGATCACTCTGGAGACAAAAAAACAAAAAATTCCAGCTAAACATAAATTAACGGAACCAACTTTCGAAAAAAAACCATTAAGATTAAACACTAAATCTAAGAAGAAACTTAACTTAAATACGCAAAAAATATTTAAAACACCAAGGCCATTAAAACCGGCCAAGCTTATCACTCAAGCTGCCATTTCTTCCAAATTTTCTACTATACCGCCAAAAATCGACCCTAAAGTTAAGAATCTGTGGCCAAAATACCCAAGTCGAGCACGGCGACGAGGTCAAGAAGGCACCCTCATTTTAAGAATTACAGTTAGTGATAATGGAAAGCCTTTTTCAATCAAAGTGATTAAAACCAGTGGCCATCAGATATTGGATCAAGCTGCAATAAACGCTATTTGGAATTGGCAATTCCAACCGGCCCAAAAAAGGGGCCTAGCAGTCAAAGCTAGCATTGATTTGCCCGTAGTTTTTCAGCTCAAGAATAAAAGAAAAGATTAAATCTCGGAAATTCATAACCCTTCAAGTTTTAAAAAAAATAATATTGTTGTTTTATAATACAAATTCATTGGAATTTTACTTGGGTTAAAGTATTCCTTACCCTGATCTAATCTTTACCTTTATTCGTATTTAAATTTATCCAGTTACGCATTTTTATCCGTTAAAATCTCATGCCACATGGTGTTCAAAAAGGCTAACCTTAATGAAATCTATTGCAGTGATTGGAAGTGGTATTGCGGGGTTATCTGCCGCTTGGCTGCTAGACGATCATAACGATGTTTATATATTTGAGAAACAAAACAGGGTTGGTGGTCATACTAACACTGTCGATGCCCTTCTACCCTCTGGTCCTCAATCAGTGGACACCGGGTTCATTGTTTATAATGAAACAAACTATCCAAACCTAGTGGCCCTCTTTGACCAGCTTAATGTTCCTACTGAACCGACCAACATGTCTTTTGGAGTATCACAAGAACATGGATTATTAGAGTATAGTAGTCGAAATATTAACGCCGTCTTTGGCCAACGGCTAAACTTATTTTCCTCAAGTTTTTGGCGTATGATACTAGATATCAGGCGTTTCTATATGGAAGCGCCTGATATTCTTAAAACCCCAAAACTTTTTCGAGAAAAAACCTTGGGGCAATATCTTTCTGAAAACCAATATAGCCATTCCTTCATTGATAATTTCATCCTCACCATCGGCGCCGCCATATGGTCAACTAACGTTGATAAAATGCGCTATTATCCCGTAGAAGCATTTGTTCGTTTTTTTTCTACCCACGGATTGCTCCAATTTAAACAAGACATCAAATGGCGCACTGTCCGTGGTGGAAGCAGAGAGTATGTAAAAAAGTTAATATCTAGTTTAAAAAACCCGATTCAATTAGGGAACGGTGCCGCTAAAATCATCCGAAAACATAATAAAGTATTTGTAATTGACAGTGAGGGGAAAAAAAGAAAATTTGATGCGCTTATTATCGCCACTCATGCTGATGAGGCTTTAGAACTCCTTAATGACGCTGACCCACTTGAAAAACAAATTCTCGGGAAATTTCATTATACACAGAATAGGGCCGTATTACATACTGATGATACTTTAATGCCAAAAAGAAAAAGGATCTGGTCGAGCTGGAACTACATGGGAACAACAGAGGTCGGTCCAAGTGTTACCTACTGGATGAATTCTCTTCAAACACTAGATACTGGCATTCAGATTTTTCTTACAATAAACCCAAAAAAAGAAATTTCTTTGGAATCAATTATTTGTGATTTGAATTATTCCCACCCTGTTTTTGACCTTGATGCACTTAACGCTCAGGAGTTTCTTTGGAAAATACAGGGAATACGCAACTGCTGGTATTGTGGTAGCTATTTCGGACATGGCTTTCATGAAGATGCCCTACAGGCCGGACTGGCCGCCGCTGAGAATTTAGGAGACAAACGCAGACCATGGAGAACTAAATTAGAATCATCTCGAATACATCTCCAGCCGAAATCTCCTCGAGATGCTAGCAAATGAAAACGGCTGACCTATACTTTGGAGAAGTGGTGCACGAACGCAAGCGCCCCCGTAAACATCGGCTCCAATATAGGGTATTCTCTATATTAGTTGATATTGATCAATTAGATAAGATTTCATCAAAGAGTAGATTATTTTCATATAATAAATGGAACCTTTTTTCGATCTTTGATCGAGACTTCGGGACCACAAACCTCAAAAAAGGAGAAATGGGCCACTGGGTTAGAAATCTTCTGAAAGAAGCAGGGCAGAAAGAAGATCCACACCAGATAAAGTTACTTTGTTATCCAAGAATATTAGGCTATGCCTTTAACCCACTAAGCGTTTACTTTTGTTATGCAGAAAGCGGCAAGCTTCTCTCAATTGTATATGAAGTTCACAACACTTTTGGTGAAAGGTATACCTATGTTATTGAGGTAAAGGGATCCTTTGACAGTATCATTCGTCAGACTGAAGAAAAAAAATTTTATGTTTCCCCTTTTATTGAGATGAATTGCCAATATAAATTTCGGGTCCAGCCACCTAGCGAGTTAGTGCGCATTGTTATGCGAGTGGAGGATAGTGAAGGACTTTTAATGGCAGCTTCTTTTAAGGCCACAAAGCGTCCCTTTAACGACCTAAGTTTAGCAAAAACATTTATATATTTTCCACTCATGACAATAAAAGTGATTATGGGAATTCACTGGGAAGCTCTAAGACTATATTTAAAGAACATTCCCTATATAAAACATATAGCCACTTTAAATGGAAAATTGAGTGATAAATCTAAGTAAGAGGTTATCTGATGTCTTCAAAAATTGAACGCCCGAGAAGTCAACTATCTTGGTTTTTAGATATACCTCGAAGAATGACATCAGCTATCAGTGGATTATTTTGTTGTTTCTTATTAAAGCGCCTAGCCAATAATCTGGAGTGTGGCGGCATCCATTTTATCCTCCCTGACCAGAAAGAGATAAAATGCAAAACGGCGAAAAAAGGGCCAAATGCAATCATAAAATTCAGGTCATACTCCGGTATATTGAGGCTTTGCTTTGGTGGCTACATAGGTCTGGGTGAGGGCTATGTTAATGGAGACTGGTCGACACCATCGCTCAAAGAGCTGTTTCAATTTGGTATTGAAAATCAAGAAAAATTCAGAACGAGGTTATCGGGTAATTATTTGGTAAAGATACCCAGAAAGATTTTTAGGATTTTAAGTCGCAACTCGAAAAAGGGAAGTAAAAGAAATATTTCTTATCATTACGACATGGGAAATGATTTTTATAAGCTTTGGCTTGATTCATCGATGACTTATTCATCCGGGTTTTATGAAGACCCCGGGTCATCCCTAGAGGAAGCTCAGTTAAAAAAATATCGCAGAATAATCAAAACACTGGGTATAAAATCAAATCATCGTGTACTGGAAATTGGGTGTGGGTGGGGCGGTTTTGCAGAATTAGTTGCTAAAGAGACAGGAGCCAAAGTTACTGGCATTACCATTTCTGGGGAGCAGTTTGATTACGCTTGTAATCGTATTCAAAAAGCTGGCTTGAACAATAACGCAAAAATCCAATTATCAGATTACCGTGAGGTGTCAGGGACCTATGACAGAATAGTCTCCATTGAAATGTTAGAGGCTGTTGGCGAGGCTTATTGGCCAGACTTTTTTAATACTATTGCCAAAAATCTGGCGCCATGCGGAAAAGCCATCATACAAGTCATTTTCGTACCGGATAAAAGATTTGCAAATTATCGAAAAAAAACTGATTTTATTCAGCGTCATATCTTCCCTGGTGGCATGCTAATCTCACCTAAAATGATGGAAAAACAAGCTCAAAAAGTCGGCCTAGGTGTTAGTGAATGTTTCAGTTTTGGTAGCTCTTATGGAACAACTCTTGATCGATGGCATGACCGGTTTATTGATAATTGGAGACAGATAGAAGCTCTGGGTTTTGACGGGCGTTTTAAACGCCTATGGGAATATTATCTCAACTATACCGCTGCAGGCTTCCAAGCAGGAACAATCAACGTCGGACAATTTCTTTTAAAAAAGAACATTGAGAGTTAATTATAAAAATAATAAATCCTGGCATAATATTCGCTATGGTTCTGCCGCTTTTGTCCTCGGCATACCTACAATACCCTTGCTTGTTATGCTTCCGCCACTTTATGCGGATACACTGGGTTTAGGACTTACATCGACAGGAATTGCACTATTTCTTGCACGCAGTTTTGATGTTTTATCTGATCCGGTGATCGGCTATATATCCGATAATTTAAATACCAGGTGGGGATGTAAAAAACCCCTTATAGGGTTCGGTACGATTTTGGGTGGTACTGGTTTATTTTTTCTTCTCACCCCAGACCAAAACATCAGTATTTGGTACCTAGGCCTCTGGGCGATAGTGCTTTATTTTGGCTGGACCCTTGTCAATATCCCCTACCTTGCGTGGGGGGCCTCACTTTCCGAAGATTATCATGGAAGGATAAAAATCACCTCTGTACGTGAAATATTTACAATTCTTGGAATAATCACGGCAGTGGCTATAGGAGCTATCGCCGCCAGTTTGGGCTATAGCGAACGCGGAGCATTAAAGCTCGTCGCTTTCGTGGTACTTGGAGTAGGGTGTTTCTTATTCGTCATTCTTTTATTTACTGTAGATGACCCCACACGTAAAAAACCCATCTCGTCAAGAAAACAAAACCTATGCTTTTTAATCCGCAGTATTACAACGAATAAGCCGTTCCTTCTTCTCATTTTTGGTTGGTTCATCAATAGTTTGGCTAATGGAATACCGGCCGTTTTATTCATTTTATTTATGAAATTTATACTAGAGGCTAGTATCGTAGAACGGGGGTTGCTTACTTTTATATATTTTTTCTCAGGGGTTATTGGAATCCCCATTTGGTTATTGTTGAGTCACTTTATCGGAAAGCACCGGACTTGGTGCTGGGCCATGTTTTTGGCGTGTATAGCATTTATAGCGGTTCCAAGTTTGGGCCCTCACGATATATTTGCCTTTAGTTTTATCTGTATTATTACTGGTCTCGCTTTGGGAGCCGATTTATCATTACCCCCTGCTATTCAGGCTGACGTTATTGAATTCGAACTATTTCGTTCTGGAAAAGACTGCAGTGGGACAATGTTCTCGATCTGGAGCCTAACCACAAAACTTGCACTAGCTTTATCTGTAGCCGTTGCTTTTCCTGTCCTCGACTCTCTTGGTTTTTCGCCGGATTTTCTCAAGAAAGGAAATAACCTATTTGCTCTGTCCATAATCTATGCTGCTGTTCCAGTCGGCTTAAAATTATTGGCAATAGCATTAATATGGCACTACCCACTCACGCCAAAGAAACAAAATGTTATCCGGCAGATTTTGGAAAGACGTCAAATGAAAGGACCAATCACAAGTTGAGAGTCAGGCCTTAACTAATTTTCGTACAAGCTTAAAATAAAGACTATGGGGTAGAAAACTCGCTATCTTTAAAAGAAAGGCGAAACGCCTTGGAAAAGCTATTTCGAATTTTTTACGTTCCAAGCCGTTAACAATACGACAAGCAGCATCTTCAGCATCGATCAGAAAAGGCATAAAAAATTGATTTTTATCTGTCAGTGGTGTTTTCACAAAGCCCGGATGAATTACGGTGATATTTATTCCATAGAAATCAAGCTCAGGTTTTAACCCTTCACACATATTAGTAAGTGCCGCCTTAGTAGCTCCATAAGCACTAGCATAAGGTAGCCCTCTATAAGCCGTTAGTGAGGATACAACAGCTATATGCCCCCTAGATCTACGTCTCATAAATTTAAGCAAGGGATCAAGGCAGTGCACAGTTCCCATCAAATTAAGATCTATATGATCCCGGAAATATTTTGAGGAGAATTCAGAAACCTCAAACCTATTATAAGTTCCTGCATTAAGAACCGCTAAATCAATAGGTCCATATTTGCCTTCTATTTTTTCAACTGTCTCCCTAACTGTTTCGCCCACTGTTATGTCTAGGGGACATGGGACTATTTGGCCGCTAAACACAGAAGCTTCTGTTGCGAGACTATTGAGGTCCGACTCATCGCGCGAACTTGCGACGACCTTCCAACCTCGTCTTGTCAATTCCAAAGAAACCGCTCTCCCAATCCCAGAGCTTGCACCTGTAATCCACGCTAAATCCATGGAATTTGACTGCGGAAGAATATAATTACCAACGGGCACCAACCATGCGTATATAGGATATTGCACTTTATATTTGATGGAAGAAAGTTAATTGTAAAATTCCTTATTTAAAAATAAATACAAAATATTAAAAATAATTTGGAATATTATTCCAATGTTTCCAATAGTATTGAGGTGCTTCGTGATCCTGACAAGATTCGAACTTGTGACCCCCAGATTAGGAATCTGGTGCTCTATCCTACTGAGCTACAGGACCACGAAACACCTCATAACATTTAACAACTTCTGTTTCAGAGGTCCTAAACGATTATAAAATTATCGGTAAAACTAATCAAAAATTAAAGTTTTATAAATATATTTTAAGGACACCCGTGGCATTAGACTTATAAGACAGCTTAATTCTAAATGATATTATTCCAGTATTTTTGGCGCTCTAGTAGTCTTTTCAATATAACCCTCATATCCGGCAGCTCTTAAAGTGCAGGCGGGACAATTACCACACCCATACCCCCAATCATGTCTTAAATTCCGGTCCCCAAGATAACAACTATGGCTATACTCTATTACAATATCAGTAAATACAGCTCCACCTATTCGATATCCCATTTCCCAAATTTCCGTTTTATCAAGTTTCATCAAAGGTGTATGCAATACAAATTTAGAATCCATGCCAATATTTAGAGCGCTTTCCATGGCTGAAACGGATTCTTCACGGCAATCCGGATAACCCGAATAATCAACCTCACCAACGCCCATAATAATATTACGAATATTTCGTCGGTAAGCGACTACTGCTGCCAATGTTAGAAATATCAAATTTCGTCCGGGAACGAAGGTATTCGGTAAGTTACCCTCTGCAAAGGTTATCTCCACATCTCGGGTCAAAGCAGTCTCGCTTATATCTCCTAACGTAGGAATAGAATGCAAATGATCTTTACCGAGCTTATAATCCCATGCGGGAAAAGTTGTTCTTAAAGAAGCTAAAATTTTCTCACGGGATTCCAATTCAATTTTATGTCTTTGTCCATAATCAAACCCAATTGTTTCAGTTTTTTTAAAATTTTGAATTGCCCATGCCAGACAGATGGAACTATCTTGCCCCCCCGAAAATAACACTAAACACTTATCATTTTCTTGCATAAGTTCTGACTAACTCGCCTTCACCAAGAGCACAACTATGAATGTTTTATTAGAAGTTTAGATTAGATGTTCGGTAAAGAATACAACATAGACTTAATTCTTCTGAAGCCTCTAACCCTCCTTCCCATCAATTATCAACTCAGATGACCCTCAAATCGCCGGTGCGGGGGTAAAAGATTGAACGCCCATTTTATCCCGTAAAATTTTTTCCCTCCCGCCATGAAAATCAATCATTGCATTTTGGTCATCCTTAGCTTGGCGGTCAGCAACCTCCGGATCTACAATTTCGCGCAGCAGCTTTTCATATTCCGTACAAACCTCGGCATATTTTGGATCTTGCGCCAAATTCGTCTCTTCATCTGGGTCCACATCCAGATCAAAAAGCTCTGAATGATAATCGACATAGTAATTGAATTTGAACTTACCCTTGCGAATCATAAACCCTCCAGTAGGCGAAGCACTTGCATGGTATTGGCTGAAGATAGCCCGGTTTTTATTTTTTTTTCGCACAGCAACCTCAAGTAAAGAACAACCGGGAAGATTATTGTCATCTGGCTTTTCTTGCACACCAGTAGACTTAATAATGGTTGGATAAATATCTACTAAGGAAACAGGGGTATCACACACGGACCCTGCAGAAATATCAGGGCCGGAAATTAACATCGGTATACCAGTACTTTCTTCATAAAATACAGATTTTCCCCATAACCCACGGGCTCCGGCGTTTTCACCATGATCACTTGTAAAGATTATTCGTGTATTCTCCCTTAATCCCGCGGCTTCAAGGCTCTTCAATATAAGACCAATTTGATTATCAACAAAAGAACATAACCCGAGATATGCCGCCACTGCGGCCTTAGATTTTTCTGGTGTCAAACAGTTAGCATGAGGTTGTCTCTGAGCCAAAATCTCTACCCAAGGGTGACGATGATATCCCTCTTCTGGATCCAGTTTTGGACCAGGCATGTCATCAGGTCTGTACATACTGTAATAGGGTTCGGGCACCGTCAAAGGATAGTGCGGAGATAAAAAACTTACAAATAAACACCAAGGTTTAGTATTGCGATATTTGCCCACATTACCCAGCCATTGTGAAGCGAGCTCGGCAACACGTAAGTCATATTTCGTATAATCCGACTCACCAGCACAGGCCTTAGCAGCAAAACCCGGCTTTTTCTTGGATTCCGGATCAAAGGGTGGCATTGGGTCCCTGATCGCAGCGGTAATTGAGCCAACTCCATCTTTGATATACATGGGCACTTGGCGTTTATCAAATCCAATCGGATCGTCATCCTTTCGATAATGAAGCTTGCCGATAGATTCAACTAAAATACCAGCTTCCTGAAGGCGGTGGCCCCAGCTTGTGACACGCCCGTCATAAGCTGTAGCATTATCCCAATAATGAATATCGTGATTATATCTCCCAGTGGCTAAAGACGCTCGCGCTGGCACACATATAGGACAGTTTGTATAGGCTTTTGTGAAACGGGTGCCACTTTTCGCTAAAGCATCCAAATTAGGTGTTTGTACGATAGGGTGGCCACTGCAGCCTAACATGGCACGATTGTATTCATCGGCCATTATAAAAAGTACGTTGGTAGGCTTCATAAATATCCCCTGTTTAATCTCATTCGATGTATGCTTTTACCAAGAAACGGGAACCGAATAACCAAGACTGAGTATTTCTGTCCCAGGGTTATTATCTGAAAGACTGGCATTAGAAAGATGATAAATCATCAACCCTAGACGGTGCCGATTTTTAAATTGATACGAAAGTTCTAATGCCGAACGAAATTCAATGGCATGCCCGAGATCCTTACCATCACCGTCCAGATAGAGACCTGCGGCAAAAGAAGGGGTCAGTATAAAATTACCATACACCCAATCGAGGGATATACCGCCATATCCATAAAACGCCTTATCTCCAGTAATCATAAGCCCGGTCAAGGGCTGGAATTTTAAGAATCCCTTTGCGAAACGGCGCTCCACCCTCAGTTCGAAAGTACTTTTATTGTCATTAATATCATAATATCCGGTTCCAAATTGCAGATAACTCATTCTATTTTTACGAACACTATTTAAAATATTTTTAACCGGACGCTCGTAACCTCCCGAAGAGGGAATTTGTTTTTTGCGGGTTGTGTTTAATTGAGAGGTTAACTTAGATTTCTCTATAGCTTGTTGCCCTGCACTAATTACGGACCCTGACTTACGATTTAATTCTGTGATAAATGGATGTGGCTCGAATAACAAACTTTCAATGTCATAGGATTTGGTACCAGACAAAACTGGGGTCACTCCTAATGATAACATAATCACTATAATTAATAGCCTAAAATTTTTTATTATAGATCTCAATTAGTACACTCTACTATTTTATTAATTTATTGTTGTTAATCTTACGGAATATCCTTCATGCCGCAACTGCATACCAAAGCTTAAAACTCAGCGTCGATGCTTGAATCTTTCCGAAGCTCTGACAAGTGCTGCCCTAATTCCCGGTTCCATAGCTGAATGACCGGCGTCGGGGACTATAACATACTCGGCCTCGGGCCAAGCTTCGTGTAACTTATTTGCAGTCGTAATTGGACAAACCATGTCATAACGCCCTTGAATGATAACAGCCGGTACATCGCGTATTTTATCAATATTCTTAAGCAACGCCCCTTCTTCAATAAACAAATCGTTGACAAAATAATGAGCTTCGATTTTGGCAAGAGCATAAGCTAAAGCATCATTGCTAAATGCCGAAACAGTCTCCGGACTAGGTATCAAAGTTGAACAAGCTCCTTCATAAGCGCTCCACGCTCTTGCCGCCGGAAGATATACCGCTGGATCATTACTCATTAACCTTTGGTAATAAGCTGAGAGAATATCACCACACTCCGCCTCGGTAAGCTCTGCAACTAATTGATTCCAGTTTTCAGGAAATACTGTTTTCATACCATAAAGAAACCAATCGAGTTCTTTCCGAAGGCCCAGAAAAATTCCACGCAAGATAAATCCAATACAACGGTCCGGGTATGCTTCGCCATAGGCAATACCTAGTGTGCTTCCCCACGATCCACCGAAAACGGTCCAGCGGTCGATACCAAGGTGCACACGCAACGCCTCGATATCCCTAACCAAATGTTGTGTAGTGTTATCGGTCAATTCACCTTGTGGTTCAGATCGACCCGCTCCTCTCTGGTCATAAATTATAATTCGATAGACATCGGGATCGAAAAATCGACGGTGTACTGGGGTAGCCCCTGCCCCTGGGCCCCCATGTAGAAATACTACGGGCACTCCTTTAGGGTTACCGGATTGTTCCCAATACATCTTATGGAGACTATCCAGTACCAACCAACCAGTCTCATAGGGGCTGATAGGTGAGTATAGTTGTTCACGGGTCATTAACACAGACTCTAACCTCTACTTTACATACCTATCATCACCCAAATAAGAAAATAGAACCAAAGGTAATAAAAAAGATTGGACGAATTCTTTTCAATCCTTTTCTTTATGCCGTCTTAATGAGCATATTCTCTAGTTTTTGCGTGGCAGCATCCACCTCTATTTTTTCAACCAACGCCAATTCCAATGCTAACCGACTCATTGCCGACTCATACATCTGGCGTTCACTATAGGATTGATCCGGTTGATCAGGCGGACGATGCAAATCCCTTACAACCTCGGCAATAGCCACCGGATCGCCGCTATTAATTTTTGCATCATATTCTTGAGCTCGACGGCTCCACATGGTTCTTTTCGCACGGGCCCGACCTTTAAGCGTACCCACCGCAGCTTGCATTTTATCCTTGCTACTAATTTTTCGTAAACCAGATTCTTCTACTTTGCCTACTGGAACACGAAGTGTCATTTTTTCAGCTGAAAACCTAATTACAAAGAGTTGAAGTTTAAATCCTGCCACTTCTTCTTTTACTATATCAATTACCTCTCCAACTCCATGGGTTGGATAAACGACATAGTCTTTCACGACAAATGGTAACTTTTTCGTTTTAGCCTTAGCTTTCGCTGTCCTAGCCATAAATTTCTCTCACTTAAAACACGGATAACACAAAATATTTTTGATTATAAATTACCAAAAAGTTGAACCCATTAACCTTTTTGAGAAATTTAATTTCGTACCCAATCCAGATCACGACTGACCTAATGTTGGAGACAAATTATAATTGGAAAGTAAATCCTAATATCTCTAAGAAATTTGCCTGCTAATTTTCATCTTAATAACATATAAATCGTCTTAAGGACAGGCATGTTTGCCGCCTTTTTTTAAATACCCATATGACCTTAATAATAAGAAGAAAAATCAGCTTCCTGATGCAGGATTTTCACTAAAATGATCCTCAAACTTGTTTGCCACGTCTTTCCAGTCATCTGCATCGGCTGGTGGATCACCCTTACGCGTGATATTAGGCCACTCTTCAGCATACTTGCTGTTTATTTCTAGGAATTGCTCTGCGCCACTTTCTGTATCGGGTTGAATGGCTTCTGCAGGACATTCAGGTTCACAAACACCACAATCAATGCATTCATCAGGGTGGATGACCAACATATTTTCTCCCTCATAAAAGCAATCTACCGGGCAAACCTCGACGCAATCCATAAATTTACATTTAATACAGTTTTCCGTTACGACGTAAGTCATAGTAGTCTCCGATCAATACTTGCTACCCTTAGTTTGAGTAGCAACTTTTAAAAACACCACATTAGCAACACAGTTTGATTTCTGTACTATTTCATAACATTCTGTGCAACGCCCTTATACAAGAATTTTATAAAATTAAAACACTTCTATGCAAACTATATAGGTTTTTAAGTATTTTCATTCCTAATTAATCAGAATATTGGTTTTTTGCCCTTTTTCGCGCAATGCCCCTATCTCGATCAGTTACATAGATTAATTCACCAATGCGACGCAATAATTGATCTTCAAAAGGGTCTACGTTGCCGTCAGCATAAGCAACCATCCAGAGACATTCCATCAAATCAATGCGATCCTCATAACATAAACCACTTCTTAAAGCCTTAGTTATCCCATATAATTGTACTGAGCCCTCTACTTCCGCTTGCGCTCGTTTAATTAATTTTTGAGCAATTATATCTTCCAATTTGAACTTTTCTTTTACAAAATTTAAAATTCTTTCTCGCTCTAGGGCTGTAAAATCCCTATCTACCATAGCAACTTCAATAAGAAGGGCTGCTGCAGCATACTCGATCTGATTCTCATCATTCATCTTTAATGCGTCGCCTTCATCTATGCCCAAAAATTCTCTGAGTTTTTTTATCACCACACATCCTTATTACGATCACGTTTTTGCCACCTTTTTACAGGCCTTGGCTCTATTTCTCTAATTCTAGGTACTCGCACTTTATTTTCAGATAAATCCTTGTAAAGTTTTGTTGCCTCCGAAGCAGGACCGCGGCGCGAACCAAGTCCTAAAACTTTTACTACTCGTATACAATGCGCCTGCGGAAAGGTAACAATTTGTCCAACCCGTATGTTATAATGAGATTTTTCTATGACGGCTCCATCAACGCGTATACGACCAGAACCACAAACCCGACCCGAGAGAGATCTAGATCGAAAGAACCTTGCATACCACAACCATTTATCAAGTCTGAGCGATGAATTGTCATCTATCAAAATTTATATTCCTTCAATTTTGAGAAGGGCAAATCATTTTCGTTTCCTTTTATGGACCGGACAGAATTTGATCGTCGGCGATTCCCAATAAGTTTATTTTCTCCGGATCTTCCAAATTCAAGAGTATCACCTAACTTA